>ERZ794936.90-NODE-90-length-66540-cov-33.685102_pt1 | contig 66540 bp, 30 predicted proteins | sample MGYA00511083_ERZ794936 | MGnify/ENA primary metagenome ERZ794936 (study PRJEB30137, sample SAMN04331409) | food metagenome | isolation source: Y2 must sample point D1 replicate A | place: Australia: South Australia | collected 2014 ... | reverse complement strand
TGTCATTGATTGAAGCTTGTTACTCAACAGAGTCCGTGTGGACATGTGTTCCAGCTTCTTTGTATTGTCAAAACGCACAGTTCAGTGCCTATGTGAAAACGGGTTTGAATTTTTACGATATTCGGAAACCATGCATTGGTGAACTATGCTATGATGATATCAAGTACATTGATGAATACTTGAACCAGGACTCTGTCAAAGAGGCCGTTGGTGCTGATGAAAACATCGACGAGTACCAGTCCTGCAATAAAGAAGTGGGTCAAAACTTTTTATTCCAAGGAGATATGATGAAACCGGTTTTCAAAAAAGATGTTCAAACTTTGCTTGATTTGGAATTGCCTGTTTTGATTTACGCGGGAGATAAAGACTTTATTTGCAACTGGTTAGGAAACTTGGGCTGGACAAACGAATTAGAGTATGCAGACCACACTGAGTTTAGCTCCAAAGACTTGGAAGCATGGTTTGTTGATGGAGAAGAAGCAGGAGAATTTAAGAATGCAGGTTACTTGACTTTTGTGAGAAACTACGATGGTGGACACATGGTTCCATACGATCAACCAGAAGCTGCTTTGGCCATGATTCAATCTTGGACTTTGAAAGGACAAAAGATTGAAAAATATGGCACTCTATATTGAAGAAACAGTGCAATAAATAAATAAAAAACTTGCAGCACCAAAACAACATTTGATACCCCGTATGGCTTATATATCTCAAAATATGACATGACATCACGAAACTGTTACTATCAACACTCTTGATCATGACTGTTATTTTCAATACGTCTTGAGCCAATACGTTACCCGACGACTGACATATGTTTTGCAAATCACCTCATCACGTCACCTGCCTTTGAGTGATCCCGCGTTCCGGATTCGTATAAAAAAAGGAGGAACATATTGGTGAGGAAATGCAAACAAAAATGTAAAACTCATTAAAAATTCATAACCCAAGTTCTTTTAACCACACATCTGTTAAACAGGAGAAGCCACCAAGCTCAACTTAGAAATACAACAACAAGAACGCCACTCATGCCGCAAAATAAAATCTTTACATTGATCGAGTACATTTTCATCTCCCTTGCATTAATTGCAGCCGTCGAATACTTTAAATTTGGAACAAGACAAAACTACGAATGGTTTCACTGCACACCCGTCTACGAGCCGCTGGATATCAGCACCAGCAGTACCACCACCGGTGGCTCTTTTCCATCAACCGCCAAAAAACTACATGCTGTCGGTGGACCTTCTTGTGACAAAAGAGGCGAGTTCAAGACCCTAGTAAAGAGAATAACAAGAGACTACGATATCAACAAGCAAAGAATTAGTTTTTGTATAGTGGAAACTCCAGAGGTCAGCTACAGACATTACCCAGTAGAGGATGGCAACAAAGGTGCTCCAGGGTACGTTGCATACGTTGCAGAAGACAACGATTTGCCAGGTTTGTTAGAAATAGAAAAATTGTGCAAAGACACCTCAATTTACCATATATAAGCATTGTGACAAGCCTGTTCCCAAGCCTGTTTCAACTAATCTGATCTATATAACAACAAATAAATGAAAAAAAAAAAAAAAACAAAAAAAAGACTTTATCAGATGGAAACACGCTATTTCTCCGTCAACTCATGATTTGGATGCATTGTACATTGGACAAGACTTGTTTGTTTTTATATGTCCAACAGCGCCACACGCAGCACACTTTCTGTTGGTAATTTTTCCTGAGTTTTCTCCTCCTGGAGTGGACGGGCGTGCTTGAGTAGAAACGCTGGACGTATCAAAAGCACTGATAGGCGTGGCGCCAAGTGGATGAAATCCGACATTTCCATCAGGGTTTCCAAAAGCGGAAGCCGTGGCGGCTGGTGACGAGGCTGCAGCTGGTGTGCCAGGAACAGACCCAGAAAGGGTATTGCTTGCTGCAGCAACACCGGATTTCTTTGCTGCTTCGCTCAACTTAGTGGCCAACAATGTCTGTAACTTTTTCGTTTTCTCCTCGTCGCTGCTCCCTGATATAAAAGACTTTGCCTTGTCGCCTAGCAAAATGTCTGTGTCCAAGGTCTTTTCAGTTACCTCGTAGTGCTTCAAGTATCCGTTAATAACCCTAGGATCTTTAATCACAACCGTTTCACGATGAATGATTCCGTATTGGTCTCTTTGCTTTCGAACAATTTTCAAGACTTTTTGATCACTCCGAGTGGTTTTCACGTGCCTGTTGCTTTCGTTAGGTAAATTTGGATCTTCTGGTAGCTCTTCATATGGATTACTAATACTCAAAGATTTTCCCTGTTGGTACCACGTCTTTTTGATTTCGTCCTCATACATTTTTTGTTGCTGAGACACACTGTAACTATGTGTGGCTGAACCATTCCCATTAACAGCAGAGGGTGTTCCTGGAGTCCCCGGTCCCCCTGCGCTGTTGAAGGTCAACCCTCCCTTCATGGAGGTCTTTAAAAAAGAAATCCCTTCCCCGTTGCCAGTTGGGTCCCCTTCTCCGTGAATTGCAACCATCGCTCTCATTTGAGTAGCATTCAAAAAGTTTTTGGTGGTATTCCAAGGTGTTAGTTGTTCTTCTAAGTTGGCTTTATTTTTATCAATATTGTACAGCTTATTGTCGTCCAAAAATTTTTGAGCTGCAAAAGTCGAATCTTGTGTAGCAACATCCTCTGGTGATATCATTTTTCTAATAGTTTCAAAGTCTGGCTGTGCTTCTCCTTCTTTCAATCTCCAAGACCCATTCTCATCGGTGTTTCTTTCCTTTTCTCTGTGAAACTTCATAAACTCTTTCAATTTCAGTCTGATATGCATATCGGTTTGACCTGGAAAATGACGTTTTATGTCCCTAATAGTCAAGCTATTGTGTGGAGATTTGTTCAAAGACCTGTAGGCAATCATTTTAAGTCTGTTTTTACTCATTAAATTGATCTTTCTTGAAGTTGGACCAGTGATTTCAACACACGGTAGAGTTTGGCCAACCGTGAATAAATTGTTAATGTTACGCAAATAAAACCTGTGGCCTTGAGATGCACCGGTGCTTTTCACTAAAAGAAAATCTGAAGAATTTGGATTGTGCTGATAAATTGGTGCTCTGATCATGTTATTGTACAAAGTTTGAACAGTTTCCCCACTCCCCACAAAACCAAAATTCCAAAAGGGCGACTTGTCTTGAACACCTAGCACATGAGTCTCCCCGGATTGCAGTTTGGGCCGTGAAGGATCATCATCGCTCATTTTTCTATAGTAATTGATCAACTTTGAAGTCATCCCAAAATTGGACAATGCCAACGGTTGTCTCTCTGAGTACTCCATCAAAAAAACTGATGCTGTATCACCAACAGTTAAATCTGTAGATTTTTGAAAAATTTCTTGCACTTCTTTACCTCTATCTTTTTTTCTTTTTCTTAGTTTCAGTTTACGGAATGAAAGAGTGGCATCAGCTCTTATATTATGGCTAAAACTAGGAAACCGGTGAAATTTTCTCAATTTTTCCTGAAATAAAACAGCTTTATAAAACGGCGTTTGCAATTTGATCGCTGGAAGTGAATGGTTGATGGTTAGGTTGGAAATCGTGGATCTGATTTTGGTGACGTAATTTTGCTTTAAAATGTTGTAACTCGAGTCGTTTGACAAATTAAATTTGGATTTTAGCAATGCATCTGTGATTTTGATCACTTTGGATTTCTTGGAAACTTTGTTCAATTTAGAGTTCAACACGGAACTTTGCTTTGGCATGGTTTCCTTCGAATGGGACATATCCAAAAGTAGCAATTTGTTATCGTTCATGTTGATTTGAGGTTTGCAGTATTCGTTCAAATGACCATCAATCAAGTTATTAGCGTCCCAATCCCAGTCTTCAGGGTTTTCAACCAAATCGGTTTTCGAACTTGCAGCAACGTTTTTGTCTCTTATTTGTCCATTAATTATTTGATCAGTGTCCCAATCTTGGGTAAGAATGTCCGTCTCAAACTCAGGGATTCCACTGTTTTCTTGTTTTTCAACAGATTCCAAAGTCCCGTTTTCTTCATCCATTTCTTTTCTCAGCTCTTTTGTAGTGAAAAAATTTGAAACGTCGTTTTCCGATATGCATATGACGTGGTCTTTTTTTGTTTGCTTGTTTTTGTTTGAATTGAACAGTTTCCTGGTGTCTGGTTGCACTTGGAAAGTAAAGTTTGGTATAAGTGGTTTCAAAGCTCTAAAAGGCATGTGCCAGTGGTATTGCTGGGGTTTTGGTGGTAGTAGTTTCGTCATTTTTAATATTTTCCCCCTCTTCAAGGAGGGAAAATATGCCCTTATCAGCTTTTTTTCTTCATCTTGCAACCGCTGTAATTTTTGTGCTTCACTTTCACGATCAGTTGAAGACTTTTGGTAAACAGATATGCCATTGTGATTCATATCAAAAACCACATGTCTCATATTAGCTTCTCCAGAATCAGTCTGAGTTGTGCTTGGACCAAGCAAATCAAAATCCGTTTGAGGAACATGATCAATAAGCCCTGATTCGTGCTGGTTGGTTTCTAAGATTTCCTCATTCATGTCAAATAGGTTGTTGTTCACAGCCTTAGGAGAGCTGCCAGGGTTCAAAATTTGAGCATCTGCTACCAGGTTCATGTAATCCTCATTTTCGGAGTCATCTCTGTGAGTTTTGTCCTTGCTGCTTTGGGTCTCCTCAGGAAGGTCATCTTCACTTGCGAGCTCGTCCTCGTCCTCAAAGTCAATGGCATCTGGTAAATGTTGCACTTCTCCCTCTACACCCTGTGCGTCTTTTTTGGTTCCTTTAGATTTGCTTTGAATGATAGAGTCAATGTTCAACGTTCCAAAATCACCACCAAACATGGAGTTGAAAGCTTCATCATCGTTCGCTGAACCACCTTTAACTTTATCTGAACCTTTTGCCATCGATTGTTTTACTATTGATCAGTGACCGTGCTTTGCCTTTTGCTGTCTTCTTACTTCTTGTACTGGTGGATACTTCAAAATCTTTGTTTGTATATCTAACGAGCATCAGTTCAAACGCAAGAAAATTTGCTCCTAGACTTTTTGCTCTTTTTTCTGTTCGGCACGCGTGAACAAACCGGCCGCCTCTTTGCAAAACACAAATAATAACATTTTCATGTCTTTTATACAAGTGCCATTATCCAAAGTTAAAACATAACAACCTTATATCTGAACGTCTAAGTGCTCTTCTTTCCCCCCCAAAAAAACGAGGAAAACCCCCAAAACACCTGCATATATACAAAGACAACTTTAAGTGATGGCAGAATCAAATATCCAAAGCACAGAAAAACGTGGTGTTGAAAGAAAGTCGTTTCTGCACGACCCTATCCTTGCAAGTGCTAGTGGATACGTAGGAAACGCAGTCAACAACAAAGCATGGACACAAGAAATGTACTACCCAATGAGAACTCATCCGTTTAGCAACAACGCTGCCCCCGATAGCATTGGTGCTAAAAATGGTCCTGACAGTACTAGGTATGCTTTCAAGATCAGCAGCTGGGTGGAAGTGCCAGTGAAAAACACCATAGAGTCCCAAGATATGATGGACATAGATACACCAAAGGATTTTTACAATTTGGAAAAGTTTGATCGTTTTAAAAAAGATCAGGCACAAAAAGATGCTTTGAGCATGGCAGATATAAGAGGAGCCGTTGGAACTGGAGGAGATTCTATACCTGGCTTAACGGCAAGCACGAATGCGCAGCAGAAAGAGGAAACAAACTCAACACCAGTAGAGCAACATGTCAACATGGATGAAGAAGTTGCTGTCAACCATGGTGAGCCTTTGGAAAAAGAGGATATTTCAGCTGCTCTTACTGGAGAGCCTCAAACTGGAGCAGTCGAAGGTTCAACTTACGAAGACAAGCCAGATGAGGTGCCAGTTAAAGCATCAGGCCAAGAAAACGTAGACTTGGGCAAGGGCGAAATGCAGAAAGAGCTAGCTGGGCAATCTGAACCGCAAGACAACCTAGAATCACAAACTCCTGCAGCCTCTTCTGCTGAGCCTATTGAATCCCTTGCGGAACCAGAACAGCTTCAATCGCAGAATGACCAAACTTTTCTGCAGTCTACAACCGAACAGTCTCCCGTTGAGCAATCTGCAAACGAACAGCCTACCATTGAGCAGCCATTAACCGAACAGCCTTCAGAAGGCACACAGGAAACAAATTCAGAAGAAAATACTGGAACTTCTAACTAAAGGTAAAGAGCTTATTTTCAAAAGTTGCTTTTGATTCTTATTCACATGCACACTACTTATTGGGATTCTTAATAAATTATATAGCACTTTAAGTCTTTGTTATAAACATTGCCATTGCATCTCTCGCTTTTGTTACAGCTTCTGATAATTCCGCTTGACGAAGGCTTTGGGCTTTTTGTCTTTCCTCTTTGATAGTTATTGCATTCAGCTCCTGAGATATCCTCTTGTAGTCAGTTACGTCACCAGTCGCAGTAAAGATAATTACCAATGCTGATGTTGGAATTTGCTCATACAAGGTTGATAATCCATTTTTTAATCCTTCAATTGCGGATTCGCGAGACGCAAATTGTGAAGTGCAGTTTGAGCCATCTGGAACGCTAGACCTCTGCTGCGCATAACCTCTTTCAAACTCAAGATCCCTCAAGCGCGCAACAAAAAAATCGTGATCAGATAGGTTTTTGCCAAGCTTTTCGAATATCTCTTTGTCAGAAACACACTTTACGCTTTTGCAGTTATCTTTGTTGGCCTCGCCATCGTACGAAAACTCCGGGGCATAATCAGTGAACGTTACAGACCTGATTCTTGTTGATTCGTACATTTTTTTAAACAAGCTTTCAGTATTCAATCCCATACCAAAAGCAAGGCCATTTTGAATCTTCAACTTTGTCAAATCCATACACGTCCGTGCGTCTGTGATGGAATCGTGCCCTTTGGCATCGTCATTCTGAATGTTGACATTCAAATATTCCTGAGAAAGATATTTCAAGGATGGACGGAATGGAGGACCTGCCTTGTGTTCGTAAATGAAAGCTGTGTCCACGACTTTGGTATGCCTTAGCTTCAAAATGTTCAAATCAGATTGCAAAGAATGACCAATCAAAACGTCATCTAGACTAATGAGCTGCAGTAGATCTTGCTGAACTTGTTTGGCAGTGCAGGTCACAGGACGTAGCATCTCTTCTGTAATACCGCTGTATTTGGTCAAGTAGTCGACTATTTCAACATCTGGTTTTACAAGTTGGTCGTAGACGACTTCGTTTTGGAAATTTACCACACTGCATCTGGTCAAAACATGGCCATTTGCGGATAAGCACATTTCACAGTCCAGTGCAAAAGTTCGAGGAGCTTCCTGGTGCAGCTCTTTGGTTTCAACCCATTCTTCGCTATCGGGCAGATTAGCATTCCGTGTTTCTATTTGCTGAACCAATGATTCAGGAATGTTTGGTGTTTCTGGGTGAACTGGATAGGCTGCTGCAATAAGATCACCGACATTCAGTAGAAGATCATTGATCGTGATTTTCTTCCTATTCATTTCTTCCCGCAACTGTTGTTTTTTCAGTTTTGTCAAACCAACGTTCAAAAACGAGTTGTAAGAGGAATAAATGGAGTTTTTCGATCCAGGAGTCTGCACACTTGCCACGGAAAACTTTATAGACGGGTCTAGGAAATCGGGTGCCAGCTCGGTATTTTTTTCTGAGCCAGATGTCAAGTCTGAAAAGGACAACGGTTTTTCTTGTGATGAAAAATGTGCCAAATCCTGAGGCTCTAGTCCAGGTACAAACAAAGTGATTATCTTAGTGATGTTTGACTTATTTTCAATGTGAAACCATGAGGGACAGTTTGTCTTAGATTCCAAAATATACAAAACCAAATCTCTCAAATCCTTTACTGACATTCTTTTTCCTTGCGTTTTGCTGGTTAAGCTGATTGTAGCGGGTCTTAAAAGTCTTTTCTTTTTTTTGGGGGCAGCTATCGAGCTCAAACTCGTTTCATGTTTCAAAGTGGGTGGGCTCTTCAGATTATTACCTGGTGATGGCGCCACGGCACTTGATCTTCTCCTTCTTTTCGCATTCAGGTTTTTCATTGCCACTTCTCCAGCTTCAAGACTCACGCTATTTGACCTGCTCGCAACAGTACTATAATCACTAGATGTTCCCACCGCGTCCAAGTTTTCATTGTTCATTGAAGGCACATTGTTGCTGTTATTTTCGAGACTGCTATCTTTGGCCTTCAATGGGGCATGGCGATTCAAAAAGGTTTCCTCATCACTATATCTGTCGCGATGCTCCCCATTATTATACAACACGGTCGATTCCAAAGCACTACTCGAGATCGGCGTAATTATGGATCCTACAGAGCTTGCAACACTGCTGCTTGGACTCGATTCTTTTTCCATTTGTTCGTGGCTGTCCGAAAAGCCATCGTTGTCCTGCTGCCCAGAGGAAGCGTCCTCCTGTGCCAAGTGCAACAATTCATGCATTCTCTCCTCGTAAGAAGGTGGAAATCCTTTTTCAGATTGGTTATTTTGAACTTTGGGAGAAGAATCTAAGAACGGAGAAGTCTGTCCTGGAAGTTTTTTTGTCGCTTGCAAATTTAGAATTCTTTTTTTGACAGGTGTCACAACTTTTGTATTGTTCGTTTTGCCTTTAGTATTGGTACTGCTATGATTGGGTGTAAGACCGTTTGTGTTACTATCTTCACCTTTTTGCAAACCACCGTGTTTCTTTTGTGATCTTTTCTTTTTCAGTTTCCTCGCAACCCTTCTGCTCATTGGCTTGTTTGTTCTTGGCCGTTCTTATGCTGTGCTTATCACAACTCAGTAATAAACATTTGTTAGAAAACAAATTCACTTCTGAAACCCTGTACCAACATCTCAAACGATTCAAAGTTGATTAAAAGAGAGAAGAATCACGACGGTTTAGTATTGCTTGCTATTCAACATTGGAGCACGATAAAAAAAATCACTTGTGTCTTGTCGAGCTTTATCAGCCGAAACTTGGAACCGACAAGAATGAAAAAAAAAAAAACAAAAAAAAAAAATGTATAGCATCGAAACACTGCGTGAATTGAGTTCCACTTTGGCGACGCAAATTGAATGGGTTTAACGCGTCAGTTCACACATTCACTCAGTCAAAACATACAGGCAACGTACTGCTCAAAGAATTGATAACATTACAGTAACAACAAACTCAAAAGGGGAACTACAGATTATATAATATACATAAAATATGGGGTTCGGGAGCATGAGCTCCGCAATCAGTAGTCACCACAGTTGTACAAACCGATGTCGACAGCAGCCTTGGCGTTGCTGTGTGCTTTGTTTTTAGCTCTCAGTTCTTCAAGCTCTTGCAAGTACCCATCTTCGACCCCAGTCACGTAATTACCGTTGAAAACACCAACTTCAAATTTGGTGATGGAGTCTGATTTGCAGCAGTCAACTAGGTCTTCAAGCGATTGGTAGATGACCTTGTCACAATGCAGTTCTTTTTCAATCTGTTCATCTGTTCTTTCGTAGGCAACCAATTGTTTGGTGTCGGCCAAATCAATCCCATAGATGTGATTAAATCTGATTGGTGGGGCTGCAGAAGCGAAAAACACTTTTTTCGCACCGGCTTCTTTGGCCATATGAATGATTTCTCTTGAGGTGGTCCCTCTGACAATGGAGTCGTCCACAATCAAGACGTTTTTGCCTTGGAATTCAGATTCCATGGCGTTCAACTTTCTTCTAACAGAAGAAACTCTTTCCTTTTGGTTAGGCATGATAAAAGTTCTTCCAACATATCTGTTTTTCACAAAACCTTCTCTGTATGGTTTATTCAGTTCAATGGCACATTGTAGAGCTGAAGTTCTTGCTGTATCAGGAACAGACATAACGACATCTATTTCATCAGCGTTACCAAGAACTTTTTGCACTCTTTGAGCCAATTTGACACCCATTTGCAATCTCGTGTGGTAAACAGAGATTCCGTCCAAAATACTGTCAGGTCTGGCAAAATAGACATATTCAAAAATATCTGGTCTGTACGAATTGACTGGAACAACTTGTTTGAAAACAGGTGGATGTTCGTTGTTTTTTGGAACCAAAACAGCTTCACCGGGTTTGACGTCTCTGAATTTTGTGAATCCGTGAGCTTTCAAAACAACAGATTCAGAAGCCAACATGTAATCTGTTTTCCCAGTTTCTTTGTTGAATCTTTCCCCGTACAGCAAAGGTCTGATCCCGTTTGGATCTCTGAAACCAAACATGGCGTACCCTGCAACCATACCAACACAGGCATACCCACCACGACACAATCTGTAAACCCCTTCCAAGGCCAAGAAAATATCTTCGTCATTGATTCTGTATTTATTGTGTTTTTCCAACTCACTAGCAAAAACGTTTAATAGCAATTCACTATCACTATCGGTGTTGATGTGTCTGTGGACTGTTTCGTCCATGTATCTTCTCAAGCTTCCAGTGTTGACCAAGTTCCCGTTGTGAGACATGACCAAACCGTATGGAGAGTTGACGTAAAATGGTTGTGCTTCAGAGTTGGCCGATGACCCAGCAGTTGGATATCTCAAGTGGGCAATCCCCATTGATCCAACCAACCCTTGCATTCTGCTGCTGGTGAAAACGTCTCTAGCCATACCGTTCCCCTTGCATTGGTAAATTCTCCCATGGTCACCACAGGTGGAGATCCCGGCAGCATCCTGACCCCTATGCTGCAAAAACAGCGATCCATCAAATAGTTCTGGTGCCACAGTTGCTTCTTGATCCGCTAATACAATACCCAAAATACCACACATTTTTATTGCTTTTGTTATGTTGTTTTTTAGTTGGTTGTCGTTTGATGTTGTTTTTTTTTCAATCTGATCAAGAGTCAAGATCAAATGAACGTTGAAAGAGTGAGTTTAACTTTTTGGTTTTTTACTTTTTTCTTATCACTGGAATTTATGTTAAACACCAAGTCGTGTGTAAATTATAAATACTTTGCAAGAAGTTTAACAAGCTATCGCAGCAAGCAAGGAAACTTTTAATTTCCCAGCTCTTGGGTTTGTTTAATCAGGAATGCTCTGGGCTAATCCAAATTGGAAAGGGTGTTAAATTCACCTGTTAGTCATCCGAAACTAAAACCATATATGCTTTAAATAAGCACTCGGTTAAATTTAAAAGTTATTTCTAGCAATTTCTCAATTTTGACTTAAGAACAATAATGCATCTCAAACTTGCTGACTCCATTGCACAAACTGCTTTGTTTGTGACCAGAATTCAATTGTATCTGTGCAGTGAATGTGCCAACTGCCAATATTGTTCGAACTAACAAATAACAAAAAAAAAAAAATGGCATCGAAGTCAAAACTGTTGCATAATTTTTTGGAGAAAATATTTGTGCAATACGCAGATCCAAAAAAGACATTATGAAATTAAAATTGAAAAAGAAAAAAAAAACAAAAAAAAACAAAAAATGAGGGAAAAAAAAAAAAGAAACGGAGTCAGAAAGCGAACCCCCCCCAGAAAAAGTAAAAAGTGCCATCTGGTAAATCACGTGAGATAAGGTTTGCCAAACTGCAAATTGACACAACGGCTTTTGCAAACAAAGCGTGAAAGAAGCACATCGCAATTATACGCTACTTGCACAATATTCGATGTCCATTTGATAATCTTTGTTCGTGAGCAAGACCAAAAAATGCTTAGAAAGGTACACAAAATGTTTAGTCGTTAGTCGTTAGCTGCTTCCGTCTTGTTTCATTTGAAAGGGAGAAGGTCCCTGCTGGCCACTATTGGTCCGCTTTGATCTCTTCTTCCAACATGTCTAGGTTTTCTTGCACATTCCACAGGTCTTTGTACAGGGACTCTTTTCTGCTCAACAATTCTTGGTGGGAGCCTTGTTCTTTCACTTTTCCGTTTTCCAAAACGATGATTTTGTCTGCGTCGGCAATAGATCTTAATCTGTGTGCAATATAGACACTTGTGATTCTGTTTTCCTCGAGTTTGAAATTTTGTTTGATCGTTTTCAAAATGGCTTGCTCAGTTTGCGTGTCCAAGGCACTTGTGGCCTCGTCAAAAAACATGATTGGGGTGTTTTTTAGTAACACTCTGGCAATAGCCAATCTCTGTTTTTCACCCCCACTGATCATCAAACCTCGTTCACCAACAATAGTTTCCAAACCTTTTGGAAGCTTCTCAATAAATTGGTTCATTTGTGCCTTTTTGATCGCTTGTAAGATTTCCTCCTTTGATGCATCAATTCTACCGAATTTCACATTTTCATAAATGGTATCGTTAAACAACGGGCTGTCTTGTGGAACAACACCAATCTGTCTTCTCAAAGAGTCAAGATCCAAAGTTTTCACATCTTTCCCGTCAATGAAAACTTTCCCCTCTTGAGGATCATAGAACCTGAACGCAAGTTTCAAAATAGTCGACTTACCGCTCCCACTAGGTCCCACAATGGCTGTTTTTAAGCCTGCAGGAATTGTGAAACTGGCATTTTGCAAAATCTTACGTTCAGGATTGTAACCAAAAGTCACGTTTTCAAATCTGATTTCAAATGGAATTATTCCATCTGACCCATTGGCACTCCCGTTTGTTCTTTCTGCTGGTGTCAGTAATTTGATAGGGTTTTCGCAGTTTTGGATTTTTATTTCATTTGTTTGGATTTTGAAAAGCGATTCCATATCAATCAATGATTGTTTCAACTCTCTGTACACACTACCCAAAAAGTTCAAAGGCACGGAAAGCTGGAACACCAACTGGTTGATTAAAACCAAATCACCAACAGAGTAGTCTCCTAACAAAATCCCCTTGCATCCCATATACATCATCAGGGTCAAAGCAGATGTGAAGATCAAGTTTTGACCAGAGTTCAAAAATGCCAAAGATTGTGCCACTTTGATCTGAGAGTCTCTGTAGTTCATCAAGTTTTTGTGGTATTTGTCTGCCAAATATTTCTCGTTGTTGAAATATTTCACACTTTCAAAATTGATCAACGAATCCACTGCCACTGTGGCAGCTTTGTTGTCCGCTCTGTTGGCAGATTTTCTGAATTCGGTTCTCCAAGCAGTGGTTCTAAATGTGAAGAACGAGTACAGGAGCATGGTTGCAAAGGTGACAGCAGCGAATTGAGATCCAAACTGATAAGTTAAGATCCCACACACAACGGAAATCTCAAAAGTGATTGGAATGATGTGGAAAACCATTGAAGACAAAACATAAGATATACCTTTGGTCCCTCTATCCATGGCCCTTGTCAACCCACCGGTTTGTTTGCTCAAATGCCAGTTCAAGTCCAATTTCATCAAATGTTTGAAAGTTTGCAAAGAAACGTTTCTAATTGCGTTTTGAGCAACCCTGGAAAAAACAGCGTTTCTCAATTCTCCAAACAAAACCGCTCCAAATCTGCCTGCTCCATAAGACAAAATCGTGATGACAATAGCAATGGGCAAAGCGTTTTCAGCTTTGGTGGCTGCGTCCCAATCGATGTTCATGTCATCGACGATGGACTTGAAAAAAAACGGCACTTCAACGTTTAAGACTTTGGCCAAAATCAATAGCGACAAAGCTATAAGAACTCTGAATTTCACTTTATTGTCGTTTTTAGGCCAAATGTATTTGAACAATGTTTTCAAAATTTTCAACTCAGACATGCTGGGAGCTTTGCTTTGCTTTTGCGCATTCATTCTTGGTTTCCCGGCGTGAATGTTTCTTTTTATAACGGCAAAGGCATTGTTGGAGTTCGCAATGGATAGTCGCAGCGTGCTTTTCGGGCACACGGAGCTACGAGCATTAAAACTGAGCAGGTTTGATGCCGGCTTGCGGTATATACCAAGATGAAAATTGCTTTTCGAGTAGTGTCTGTGTTTTGGAAACAATGCTGTTTTGCACGTTGAAGCAATGTTGAATTTGGGAATACTTTTGATAGCGTGCATGTTCGGTTTGAACAAAGGATGTAGTTGCAGCAGCATTTGTTGTCCTTAACAGGGTGTAAGCTTGGTGGTATGTCAACTACTCGCCTTTCCTGTAATCTTTTTCTTTATTCTTACATTCCATCAATACACAATTTGGAAAACTTTAACCCTTTATAATCAATTATCAAGTAATGTTGCTTTTTCAAATTCTATCATTGAAAGCTTTTTCATTCATTGAAAAATAAACAATGCTTACAAGGAAAAAAAAAAAAAAAAAGGTTGGTCAGTGAAATTTGGCTGAGTTTAATAGGTTGAAAGCTAAAAAATACACACAAAAAATAAACAACATTTCACGTGACTTTGACATTACAGTATCAACAATGCCCGACAATTCACTTAATGCTCAAGTAAAATCTCTTACAGAACAATTTTCAACAACTGGCACAGTATTTCAGTTGGCGTTACCATTCACATACATATATATATGTATATATTACTGCGAAAAAAAAACACAACAGCAAATAAGATTTTTCAACACTTACAAGTATGGAGCCACAGCTTCTCCGTCGTACACGGTAAATGGTTTGTCCTCTCCTACTATGGCAATCGACAAGTTAGATGTCGACAAAGTTTCGTCTTTTAGTGAGTTTTTCAAAGCTTCCACACCGTGCTTGATCAACTGCTCAGGATCGTCTATTTCAAGGTATTCTTCCAAGACTCTTTCCAAGTATGTTCTTGCCCCTTGCGATCTGGCCCCAATGGCAGCTCCATATAGTTCTAACACGTTCCCAGATGGCTGGAATTCCAACAAATGTGGTCCACTGTTGTCGTGACCTATGATCAACAACCCGACCCCATATGGTCTTCCGCTGTAAGTCTGTGTGTTTCTTTGTGCTTTGTCACTTAGTAAGTTACCGGCTTTTTCCACGGACAACTTTCTGTTGTACACTAGCTGAGAGTAGTTGCATTGCTGTCTCAAGTAGATGCTCAAGACTCTTGCGTCTGGGGCCAAACCAGCAAGCGACAACCCCATGTGTTCGTCACATTTTATGATTTTTTTCTGGTATGACGACAACTCATCAGCATTTCTTTTCAATGCAACCAAAACGGCGTATTTCTTCGATCTCAGTCCGACAGTGGCACTCCCTTGCTTGATCGCTTCCAAAGCGTACTCAACTTGGAAAAGTCTACCAGTTGGAGAAAACGTAACGGTGTCCCCGTCATAATTGTTTCTGAACATTGTGTGTGTGTGTGTGTGTGTTTATGATTTGTATGCGCTACCCAAATAAGTCTCTCTGCCTGGGATTTATCGAAGGTGGTTAATTGGTTAATTGGTTGCTCAATCTTTGCACTTCTTTTATCGTTCTGCATTTAACTCAAAGATAACTTTACATAAATTCAAATGGTCTACTGCTATCCAAGGTATAAAGGGTGGCAAAAGCACACACTCATTGCGGTACACTGCCTGCTGGTAACTTTTACAAAGTGCGAGCTCAAAGAGAAAACTAGAAAAAATAAATAAATAAATATAGTTCTAGCCCACGCCCAACCGGGCAACACACAAATGCGGGTCTGGCTATTTTTCCTCGTTTGCGCCTATAAAGCATAAAGGGGGCCTGGAAAAAGTGTAGTTGTAATGAAAACTTTAATCGCTAAAGTTAAAGTCATTATACGATCTGATAAAATGTCAGAATTGTAAAAGGATAAGACTAGTGATGGCAAAGAGCATCAAGAACAAATTTTAATAGCGTTTTCTGCCAAAGACAATCAAAATCAGCACATCAAACAAAAGCAAGGGTGGAATTATTTACACTGAACCACAATTAATTAATGCCCATTACGTTAAAACAAAGAATAAACAAGTTTTTCGTGTACTTGACGTTATACACAGCAAGCCATGTGCCCAGACCTGTTCAAAGCTTGATTTTTTTCATATTCAACGCAACAAGGTTTTTGGCACGTCTTTGTTTGGAGATTATCAGTCCGAGATCCAAAAAAATTTATAAAGAAATGGTCAACTCTTTGGATCAAGTCGAAACTTTGCCCGAATGGATAGAGGGAGCAGAAAAAGTGGATGAATTGACGGGAGCAGATTTGTGGAGAAGAAACTTTGTTTCCAAAAGATACGATTTCCAAACTATTTTGGACCAGTACATGACCATGTGTGAAGATATTGGAGAAACAACCACTGTTGACACCCACGGATCCAATTTTGTGGATTTCGAACATTTGCAGTACATGTTCACCACTGCATCTGCATTGATGTTGCGTAATTTTGCAGGAATAAGTGACAAAAGATTGTATAGCAAGAGTTTTTTGGGGACCAAAATTTTAATTGAGCAATATATCAACAAGATTATTTACATTTTGGATTTTTTCGAGCACAACTCAGAAATCATTAAAACTTCTTTTTACCACTGTTGCAAATTGTCTTTGGGTACAACAGCGTTGATTTTGCAAGGTGGCTCTTTGTTTGGGTTGTATCATATTGGAGTGATAAAGGCTTTGTTCAATAATGGCTTATTACCCAGAATCATATGTGGTTCATCCATGGGAGCATGTGTGGCAAGCTTGTGTTGTTGTTTGAGTGCTGAACAGCTAGACACATATCTCAATTCCTACGATTTCTTGATCAACAAAATCAAAAATGATACAGAGCTATTGAAAGAGTGTGGGTATGGGGATATCGAAAACGAGATCAAATTGACACAAATGATTTCCAATATCATTTTTAGAGGATATTCCAAGGATGTCTATTTGATGTACATGTTTATCAGGAAACATGTTGTTGGAGATATGACGTTTGAAGAGTCCTTTGCGTTGAGTGGGCAAGTGCTAAACATCGTCTTGCATCCAAAGGAAAAGAAAAACGCTTGTCCTACTCTACTAAATTACGTAACCACTCCCAACGTGCTGATATCGTCTGCTATAGCTTGCAGTTTGAGTTCTGAAGTGGTTCCCAATTGTAAGTTGCTTTGCAAAAATTTCAAGGGTGAAGTAGAAGACTATTTCATAGACACACACAATATTGAATTTTTGACTCCACAACAACACAACGACTCTATGGAGAGTGGGGAAAGAAACGCATACACACGGTTGACAGAATTGTTCAATGTGAATAATTTCATCATCTCATTGGCAAGACCATATTTGAGCTATTTGGTGACTAATGATATCAAACATGACATCAAAATATCAAAATATTATTCGTATAAAAATCCAGCCGGTGTTCAAAAACCGGTCAAGAAAGACAAAACTTTGCCACCATCTATTAAAAGAACAACAGATGATTTGGTTAATGCTGCTTTTTCCAAAACTGAAAGCGCCAATGCTTTGAAAGCTACTACAACGTTCAGCGATTATGACTACGACGAAAATCCATTGTTGAGAATAAAAATGAAATACCATTTTGAAAGAAAGTTGAAACAAGTGATTACAATGGAAATCAAACACAGAATGGACGTTCTTGATGATTTTGGATATTTGAATCACTGGATTAAAAAACTAACTATAGACGAAAAAACTCCCAAAACAGCCACAGAAGTGACAATCGTTCCACAAATGCAACATATTTCGATTCCTAGGATCATTGAGGGAAGACTAGATAATATAAAGTACTGGATTGATTGTGGAGAAAGAAGTACGTGGTCTGTCTTACCCTTGGTGAGAACCAGATGTGCCATAGAATTCAAAATCGACGAGATTATTCAAAAAAGACATTTCGAGCAGCAACAAAAATGGAACTATGGTAAAAAACAGGAGACTGCAAATTCAAAATCACATAGTACGCCAGAGTCAAACAAATCAAGACCTGCCCTGGCATACACCGCCTCGTCGCCCCTTCCTTCCACTCCTGCATCCTCTTCATCTGCAAGCTCGAAAACTTCGGTGCTTGTCTCACCTCACAGTGCTTCTGTCAGTACAGGTTCTTCCAAAATAGCTCCTCTCCAAACGCAGCTTTTGAATCACCTATAGAAAAGTTTTGTAGTTTCTCTTTGAGTAAAGAATAAGTATTCGTTCTCAACCACATTTTGGCTTTTATCATTTGTGTTTACACCCGAATCCCCTCCCTTGACTATGCTTAAGGTCCCTGTGACATCGTTTGCTCTTCCGGTACTCAAAGGTTTGATGTTCAAATTCACCAGTGATTTGTAAAAAACGTTTTGCACAAATTTGTTGAACTGCAAGTCTTTTGAAGATCTAGGAAAAGGAGAGTAGAAATCCAAGTTTGACACAACCACTACTGTGTCGAAAGCTTCAAACAATGGATCAACCAATTGCTGGTTTAGAGCGTTGGCGTCCAGAGAGGACATAGTTGCCAGCAGGATTTCCGGCTGCTCCAAGATCAATGTTTTTGTGTTGTTGCTATTTTCAATAATTTTCTCCACGATCAGTGATAGCTTCTCTATTTGTAAAGATGTAGTCAAATCCACCATTTTCAATTCTTTTTCCGACTTTGTTTTCTGCACTTTAAGCTTGTTGAAGATATGCTTCTCCATGTAGTCTTGGTTATGCACAAAGGATGCAAGGGTGATACCTGTATCGTTGCTATTTATGTCATTTGAAAAGCCTGCTCTTTCCCCACTTCTCTCGTTCAACGAAAGAGCCTCACCAAAAATGACAGCCTCAAGCAATGCCTGGATTAACCAAGCAGGCGAGGTTCCAAGAGAGTACGTCAGAAGAACCAAGTTTTTTAGGTTGTTGTTAGGTAGAATGCTGAAATCTTGGAAAACGATCAAATCTTGTTTTTGTACCATTGTTTGTTTTTCTTTTTACTTCTTTTTTTTCTTTTGTGAGCTCTGCAATGAATGTTCTTTGTTTGTTTGATAGTGTGAAAGTGTTTTCACCCTGCTGGGTTAGGAGGTTTTACGAGTAACTTTTGTAGTAGTTGACTTCAACAGAAAAGTGGTATACTAAACTTCGAACATCTCAAAGCTTTGTTTAAATTTAATAAGTCAATTCCAGGCATACCCGGCCGTAAAATTTGTTTAACCTTACATTTCTTTTTCTTTTTCTTTTTCTTTTTTTTTTAAGATTCCAGTGTTCAGGTTTTTTGTTGAGCGTTTTTTTATACTTAGTTGAGTTTTCATACTCGGAGATGAAAAATGTTACTCGAGTTGATAGTCTCTTTATCTCTTCACTAAAAACCTAAAGGAACACACCAAGAAATCCCTATCCACAATGTCTTTCCTACTACCGGGCTTAACCATTGAAGCTCTAGAAATCTCAGACAATGCCAAATCTTTGTTGAGTTCCACCGTCAAATCTGTGGAACCAGTTGGTCAAGAATTTATTCACCATGCCCAAAGAGCCATCAGAAACCACACTTTCAGTGAATATGAAAAATTGTTGTTAGAGAAAAACGGCGGTGCCGATGGTGACAACGCTGACAACACTGACCCAGACGAAGCCTTGTTTGACGACGAATTGGCTGATGCCTCTTTGTTGAAACACGATCCAAAAGATTGGAAGACCGCTGACTTGTATGCTGCCATGGGTCTATCCAAATTGAGATACAGAGCCAACGGCGAACAAATTGTCAAAGCCCACAGAAAACAAGTTTTGAAATTCCACCCTGATAAAACCAGTGCTGCCTCTGGTGGGAACAACTTGGACCAAGATGGGATTTTCAAGATCATTCAAAAAGCTTATGAAACTTTGACTGATGTCAACAAAAGAAGACAATATGACTCTTGTGATTTTGTTGCTGATGTTGAACCACCAGCTGCTCCATCCAAAAAAGCTGTTGCTTCTGGGAAATTGCCATACGATTTCTATGAAGTTTGGGGTCCAGTTTTCGCAAGTGAAGGCAGATTCTCTAAAAAACAACCTGTTCCTGTTTTGGGTGATGCTGAGACTCCTAGACAAGAAATTGAGAAATTTTACAATTTCTGGCATAGATTTGATTCTTGGAGAACTTTTGAATTTTTGGATGAAGATGTTCCAGATGATTCTTCCAACAGAGATCACAAAAGATACATTGAAAGAAAAAACAAAGCTGCAAGAGACAAAAAAAAGACTGCTGACAATGCTAGATTGGCCAAATTGGTTGAAAGAGCGTTGAGTGAAGACCCAAGAGTCAGAGCTTTCAAAGAAGAAGACAAAAAGGAAAAAGAAAGAAAGAAATGGGAAAAAGACGCTGGTGCCAGAGCTGAAGCTGAAGCCAAAGTTAAAGCCGAAGCCGAAGCCAAAGCCAAAGCTGAAGCGGAAGCCAAGGCTGCTGCTGAAAACAAAGTCAACTCGAAAAAAGCCAAGGAAGCTGCCAAATCCGCTAGAAAGAAAAACAAGAGAGCCATCAGAAATGCTCCAAAGGACCACGGCTACTTTGGTGACAACGACAAAGAAGCTGTCATTGACGAGCAAATCGGGTACGTCATTGACTCCATGGACGACGAACAATTGGCTGACACTGTTTCCAAATTGGCCGATGCCAGCGGGAACGCTGCCTCTGTCAAACAGATCTTGGTTGACATTGCCAAAGTCTTGGCTGATTCTGAAAAGTTGGTCGCCTCCACTGCTCCATACTTTGCTTGAGGATTGCAACCACTTGTTGCGCATTTTTTGAATAGTTTTTTCATATATGTATGTATAGATTAACACAGACTTTTCTTTCTTCAAACTTATGCTTAGCACGTAACTTTTTTTTTTTTTCTAATTCAGGCAGCAATGGTTAAGCATGCTGTGAGGAGGAGCAATTTTGAAGTAATCTTTAAACTTTGCATTGAGTGCAAATGTAAAAATCTCCATGTTTGTGTCAATTGTCGAAATGTTTGCGTCACTGTCGTTTAAGACGCCACAGAAAATCAAGGGTTCTGCGGTTTCTCGTGAAAAGTTTCATGATTTTTCATAATTTTTCAACTCTTCAATTTTCCAATTTTCCATATTTTCCATAATTTTTTATTTTTTTTTTTTTATTTTTTTTTCTTTTCTGCTGAACTTTTAGTTTGAGCCGAGACCAAGAGATCATTGTTCCTGGAAAGTTTACGGATCAAAATTTGTGGAAAATTTGGATACTCATTGTGGATGTTGGGAGTTTCTATTTAAAGATGTGGATGACGTGTGTTTGAAATCAATTTGATCCGTGTATATTTTTCGTTTTGTTTTGTTGAAATGGATTAAATTGAATGGAGTGCAAGTCTGCCTTTCGTATTTTTACTTTTCTTACGATTTAGCAACCCCCTGAAAAGCAAACCCTAATCAACACGCAATCACCATAAGCAAACATGTCGACATTTAGAGGTGCCAACTACAACAACAACAACAACAACAACAACAACGGCAATTTAAATGGTGGGTCGTCGAATTTCCAGCGTTTGGGGAACCAAGGTAACACCAAGAAATCCCCGTTAGACAAAATTCAAGCTGTGTTAAACGATGAAAACTTTAGAAAGAACTACCTTCAGAAATTTGAAAATTTTACCGACAGAATCGAGTCCTATTCCGATCTTCCTATTTTTGAGTTGTTGAAACCTTATACTCCTTTGATCGCCAGACTGTTGATCGTGGCCACTTTTTACGAAGATAGTATAAGAATCGTTTCCCAATGGAAAGATCAGGTTTTTTATTTGTGGAACTATAGACACATTCCGTACTTTTTGGTGTTACTCTTCCTATCATTAATTTCAGTGACCATGATTATCAGTTCTTCAATGTTGATTTTGAGAAAAAAAATTGTTTATGCCACCAGTGCTTTGATCATCACTGTTGTTTTACAAGCCTTTGTGTATGGTCTGGTCAGTGGGTTCACCTTTGTTTTGAGAAACATCAGTGTCATTGGCGGGTTGTTGATTGCTTTGGGAGACAGCATTGTCACCTCCAAGGGCACCTTTGGGCTATTGCCTGAATTGCACAACAAAACAAGCGATATGAAGAATTTCATTTTGTTAACTGGGAGAATTCTGATTGTTGTTATGTTTGTTACGTTCAGTATCACCAAAAACTGGATTACTGTTATCTTGACCATTTTCGGTACATTATTGATTTCGATTGGTTACAAAACCAAATTTGCTTCCATTTTGTTATTGTTGATTTTGTTTTTCTATAACATCACTATCAACAACTACTGGTTTTACAAAAAGGGCAAGAGAGATTTTTTGAAATACGAATTTTACCAAAATCTGAGTATCATGGGTGGGTTGTTATTGACTGTGAACACGGGTGCTGGTAAACACTCTTTGGACGAAAAAAAGAAAATCTACTAGTTGGCATGATGAAGTGACTATTCATAAGCAGTGTTGTCATATGACGACGAGAGTATAGTATGTAAAGCTAACCCAAGGAGTAAAGCATTTGGATTGAAAACAGTGGGGGTGTCTGATATCAGTATTACATCTTTGGTTTGCAAGGTGTTTGTCATTTCTTGCTTGCCGTGTTAAAATCTTGCTATCATCATAAAAATATATCACGTGCGTGTGGAAGAAAAAGTTGCCCCGCCCAATCAGTTTCTTTTTTTTTTTTAATGCCCAAGACGTTGATTTGCTTCCTCCCCTTAAAAAAAAATGACATGAAGTAGATTGCTATGGTGTGTTTTTTGGTGTCAATGTTTGCATTTTCAAGGAAGAGTTTAGTTGTTTTTGTTTTGCTTATTGAACAAGTTTTCATTTAGTCGCTGCAAAATATAAATATTGTATCGAGCTCAAAGCAAGTTACAAAAAGAAACCAAACCACAAAAGTTTCTGGACCTGGACATTAAAAACCATTCGAGATATTTTCACAAAGACAAAAATTCAAATGAATCAAAGTAGTCGTTCGCATAGCGGGATTTTGAAAAACAGAAACGAAAAACCTTTGGTTAGTGACACACTGAGTGAAGACAAACAACAGCATGATTTAGCTGAATTCAGAAAAAAAGTTTACGAAAACACTATATTGAACAGCAAATTGACTTCGAATTCCAACCAGCATCCAATCTCAAAAAGATCTTCCAGTCGTGACGGGACTGGTGGTTTAGGTGGCGGTGTGCAAATTCCAAAGGACTCTTTGGAGTTGAAGTTGGAACAGCAGGAAGCCGAGCATGCAAAGGAGACGAACGGGGATGCTACTGCTGGGACTGCTGGTGCAGGTGCTGACATAAGTGCTGACGGAAGCCAACTTGCTCTGAGTAGAGCGCGGACGGAAGAGGAGCTTTTGAAATGGAACAAGCAAAATTTGGCCGACAACGAGATTGCGAAACAACAGTATCAGGACATCCATATTGACGAGCCAAAGACCCCGTACCAAGGGGCTGTGGATCCTAACGGGGAGTATTACACCATTGACGATGACGACAATGATAATTTTGGCAACTTCCAACTGAATGACCCTGAGGGAAGTTTTAGTTTAGGTGAGCCGGAGGTTGCTGCAAATCCTGCCCATTCGAAAAGTGTAGACATTGTGAAAAATGAACATGCAAATGATGCTGATAAGACTACTCAATATGATAGTGCTGAAGATGACGAGGAAGAGGAGGAAAAAGAAGGCAAGATTTTGAGTCCAGAAGAAAGACACAGAAAATTTGAAGAAATGAGAAAAAAGCATTATAATATTAAAGACGTGTTGCGTGATAGATCCAAGTACGAGGATGAAGATGAAGACGAGGATGAAGAATGAAGGAACCCAAGAAGTTTGTATGAAATCAATATGTACTGTTAATGATGTTTTTTTTTGTTTTTGATAATAATGATTTTTGGCATGCGTGACATGAAAAGGTGTTCGCTGTGTGCTTCTTACTTTGTATTGATCACCTGACCTTGCTTATTTAGTCTAACAAATTTTTTTTTTTTTTTTTCTGTTTTTTTGTTTTTCATTTCGCCGTTAACCAACATTTCTTTTTCCGCTTATTACTCGGCGTGAAGTTTTGCTTGTCCATCCGATGGGACTTTGAGTGTAGGTATGCTTGGGAGTATGGTGATTTATTTTTAGTGAGTTAAGTGCCATTTAACAAAGTGTTCAGATGAGCAAAAAAAAAATAATCTGAAACATCAACATCAGTTTCAAAATCACCATGGCTCCATCCACTAAGAAATCTCCACCAAATGGTAAAAATTTGAAAAATAAGAAGCAAAAGAACAACACAAAAAAATCGAAAACAACTCAACAATCCAAACCCAAGATTTCAAACAATAAGAAAGCTAATGTCCCTGTAAAAGTGAAGAAGGACAATCTAATAAATAGAAAGGAGAAAAATATCAAAGTTTCCACCAAAGATGTCAACTATTCCATTTGTATACCCACATCAATTTTGAACAATTGTTCTAATCTTGAGCAAATCACATATACATTGTATCAAATCGCCAAGAGTTGCACTCTTTATAATATCAATGAAGTGGTTATTTTGAAAGATACTGTTGAATCACAAACCAGTGCGAAATCCAGCAAATTGAAAGAAAATCGTTTATCCAAGGATATGATCATTGCAACTATTTTACAATTTTTCGTTACTCCACCTTATTTGGTGAAATCCGTTTTCAATAAGAAATACTGGAACTATTTCAAATACTGTGAAAAGTTACCAAGATTGACCAGTCTACCCTTTATGAGACATGTAAACGATAGTGATCCTGCAAACGATCAAGCAAGATATAGAGAAGGATTATCGATTAGAATGGAACATCCAAACAAGAACCAATCCAGTGGTTCTTCCAAAAAGAAAGAAGCTTACCAACAAACGAAATACATCAATGTGGGGAAATCTGAAGTTTTGGAATTGAAAAATCAATTGATTCCAACCAATGTGCGAGTTACATGTGATCTTGTTGAAAAAAAAGTTGTTTCACCTGAAGAAGCGTATGGGAACTATTTTGGAATGAAAAGTTCGTATGGGTACCATATCCGTGTTGTTGATAGATTTTCTCAAGTGTTTATGAATGCAGTCACTAACTACTCTCAAACTTTATGGATCAACAGTGGGGATTTTTATTTCAACAAGGAATCAAACACGTACAACAACAAAGTGGTGACCAAGATTCCTGTTTTGGCCAAGATCATCAAGGCCACGGATTCCGAGGAACAATCAAAGATGGAAGATTCCGCTGAAGAAGTCCCGCAAATATTGTTGATGTTTGGTAAATGGAAACACTTGGCCACTCATTTCAAAGCAAACAGTGCCAAAGATTTCGACGACAGTGTTCAGCTGCATGATTTTTTTGATGCAGAATTGCAATTACCTAAAGCTGTTCCAATGGGTAATATCAGAACAGAAGACGCAGTCATGATTGCGATGACCATGCTTGACACTTTGTACTGAGTTGTTGGGAGATGCTGCTTGCATATATAGCATAATAATTGATTTATAAAACGTAGTCCAATACTCGATCTACTGAGTTCACTTTTTTGAGATGATCTGAGAAGATCTGAGATGATCTGAGATGCTCTTAGAATAATGATTTAACCAAACTCAGTTACACCTATATAAAAAATAATTGGTTACCCGAAAACAAACCTCAATGGTTTACCCTTCCCTAGTGTAAACATACACTCTCTAACTATTATACACATACAAAACACCGTATCGGCAAAGAATAACAACAACAAGAGGGACAGAGGGACAGAGAGAGAGAGGGACAGAGAGAGAGAGACTACATATGTTATACTCACGTGATTGATAAATTTCTGTTGATCACTTATAAACTGTCTCACCATCCTCAGATCATCTGCACATAGTAAAATGCACACAGACAACAGAGACAAAAAATAAAAAAAAAAAAGTTTAAAAATAGAAACAAACTTTCCAAGATCTGCGGTATTTTATGAGAAAAAAACAAAGCGAGAGAGTTCTAGAATCTTAATTTTTGTTTATGAACTACAAAAGTGAACACAGATGCAAATGCAGACACTATGATACTTGATATTTTGTTTTGTCCAAGCGTTTGTCTAAGTGTCTTGTATTCGAGGAGCACACGAACGGCAAGGAAAGCAAAACAAGACGAAAAACAAAAAACAACTTGATCAGATTATTCAAACTATCAAGAGTCTATAAATATAAAAAGAGTTTCTGTGAATTTGTAAATGTTTATTATTGGTATAAAATACGCTTGAGTTACATGCATGAATCTTTTATTTTATTTGGAATGCTCGTGTTCTTGGTTTCTTAGTTTCTTAGTTCCCCACTTTAATGATCTCTCTCTCTTTCTCTCTCTCTTTATATATACATACTTCACAAAAGATACAGACCTCCAAACCAGAGCAAAATGTTCAAATTATCTGCTACACTACTGCTATTGGCGGTGCACCATTTGACACAAGTTCTTTGTATTGGGGAGTTGGGATTCAACTTGCCAGCAACGGATAACAATGGGAATTGTAAAACCACTGATGACTGGGTCAGTGATTTGGAAACTGTTAAAACGTATGCTTCCAGTGTGAAAATTTATGCTGTTTCCGATTGTAATGCTTTGCAAACTTTGGGACCAGCTGCAGAACAAGTTGGGTCTGTGAAATTGTGGTTGGGTGTTTGGGAAGTTGATGATGCTCATTTTGAAGCAGAACAATCCGCTTTATCGACTTATTTACCAGAAATTGATTCTTCCTTGGTCAATGGGTTTTTGGTTGGTAGTGAAGCTCTTTATAGAGGAGATTTAACTCCAACTGATTTGGCTTCTAAAATCCAAACAATCCAAAGTTTGATCTCTAACATTGATGACAAAAATGGGAAATCTTATAGTGGATTCCCTGTTGGGACTGTTGATTCCTGGAACATTTTTGTTAATGGAACAAACAATCCAGCTATTGAAGCAGCAGATATGATTATGGTCAATGCATTCCCATACTGGCAAGGACAAGATGCTTCCAATGCATCATACTCTTTTGTTGACGACATCATGCAAGCTGTTCAAAGTATTCAAAGTATCAAGGGTAGTGACTTCTGGATTGAAGTTGGGGAAACCGGTCATCCAACAAGTGGAACCACTTTGCAAGGAAAAGACGGAATGACTTCTGTTCCTTCTGTTGATAATGCTGAAACTTTGTGGCAAACTGGGATCTGTGCATTAAGAGCTTACGGGATCAATGTCAATGTTTTTGAAGCCTTTGATGAACCATGGAAACCATTGGCAACAGCAGACACAGGTCAAGTTTCTGATGTGGAAAGACATTGGGGTATTTGGGATTCAAACGGTAGTTTGAAATACAATATCACTTGTGGATTTGATTAAATCTGAAGCATGCTTTGCATCTAATCACCAAAAGTCTCCCTTTTATAAGAAAAAAACAAAACAAAACAGGAATGATAAATAAAATATATAACTAAAAAGATACCCCATTAGTTTTTTGTAGAAAAATGAAAAGAGACTAATGAAGAATAACTTTTGAAAACCTCCAAGGCAATCACATTACGTTTTTTCTTGGCTTTGCTAGTCTATCGACATCTGGTTCCCCCTTTTATGTCGTCTATTGCTCGTTTTTTCAAACACCTATCAGTATTAATAGCACTTGCTCTGCTCGTATTGCATTAACCTTTCAAGATTCTAACAGTCACAAAACGTTTGTTACCCGATCAGCACACAGTAAATACTAACAAAAAGCAATTTCAATTTTTGCACAAAAATTAAAAAAAAAAAAAAAAAAAGAAAAAAGAAAAGAAAAGAGAAATTCTGGTGCAGTGTATCCCAGCTGTGCTCAGTTTATCCAAAACATCGAAAATTTTTCATCAAACTGAAAAAAATCATCAAAAAAAATTCCTTCTTTGTAAGAGAGTTTTTGATACGCCTTGAGCTCTATATCGTGTTTGCCAGCAGTGATGGTGTAGGAGGGGGGAGGGGTCGAGTGAATTTTATGTCATTTAGGTTATCATGTGTTCCATCTTATCTAATCTTGTATATCATATTCAATTCTATTCTTGACTATTATAGTCTAAAACGTAAATGCAATAACCAAACAGCAATGGCAAGCACCTCCACAACCATCACGGTTTCCCGTTTCTTTCAGCCGGCTTACGACTACGCCAGTTCTAGTGAAGAAGAACTGTTGTCCCAAGTCTCAGACCTGGACTTTTCTGACGAAGAAGACGACTTGAAAACTTCCGATGAAGAAGAAGACTCTGACTTGGAAGGCGAACCAACAAAAGAAGGTTCTGTTCCAGCAAGCAGAAAAGTCGACAGCGACAACGACTCCTTGTTTAACGGAAACGACGAAAGCGACGAAAGCGATTACGATGACGATTCTGACTCCAAACCATACGGACCAGATTGGTTTAAAAAAGCGGCATTCAGAAAAGGTGGGTCTTCTTCCACAACCGGTGCCAACAAATTCTTGAAATCCACCAAGGGATCTGATTCGGACTCTGACAACGACTCTGATGAAGAGAGTGGGTTTCAAAAAAAAGGTGTTATCAAGTCTGCCAAACAGAAAACGTTGGATGAGTTCTTTAAAATTTCTAGAAAAATTGATGCAGCAGAATTGACCAACGAATGGGAAACTTTGTTGGAAGAATTTGAATCCAGCAACAAAGTGTTGATCAAATGCCAGCAACAAAACTTCAACGGTGTTCCAAACATCTACATCAAAATTTTGGCGCAAGTCGAAGACGCAGTCAACAACTGTAACGACCAAGTCTTGGAAAACAAAAACAAGAGCATTATCAAAGCTTTCAACACTGTTAGACAAAGAATCAAAAAATCTATCAAAGAATACGCCACTTTGTTGGAAAACTTCAAAGCTACTCCAGAATTGTTTGAAAACGATGAATTATTGGCTCAAGAATCGTCTCTATTACCTAAATTGGCTTCAACGGGGAAAGACGAAGTTGACGGAACAACTAAAGGTTATTCTTCAAAGACTGTGGAATTTTTCACAAAATTAAACATTGTTTTGGAATCAAGAGGTAAAAAAAACACTGATATCAACGAACAAATCAGCACCATGGAAGATCTTTTGCACAACGTTGCTTCAAACGCATACGAAACAATTGTTGCTTATTTGAACTTGATCCCATTGAGATTTGAGTCCACAAACAACATGGCTTACCAGCCTTTGGACCAATGGAAAGTTTCCTACAACGATATTGTTGGGTTTTTCTCCATTTTGGAGCAAAACATCAACGAGTACATTGTCACTGAACTGACCACCAAAAACGATTTCATTGAAGAAGAACCTCAAGTTAACCCAAAAACAGGCATCAAAGAAGTTTTGGGTTCGGTTTTCGCATTCGTTGAAAGATTGGATTCCGAATTTATCAAATCTTTGTTGAACATTGATTACAGATCTCATGAATACTTGCACAGATTAAGAGACGAACAAAGCGTTTACAATTTGTTGTTGAGAACCCAACTTTACTTGGAAAGAACCGTTCCAGCCGAATCTGTTAAAAAATCCTTGACCAGAGTCATTATTGCCAGATTGGACCATATCTACTACAAACCATGCGACTTGGTGTTGACCATGGACAACAGAGCATGGTCTCAAGTACAAAAGGACTCCACTTCTCAAACAGCATACACTGCTCAAATTCCTTCTGAGCCAAATAACGATGCTTTCAAGTTGATCGACGGGTTGGTCAGTATTCTACACGACAGAGAAAGCAACTGCCAATTGGTTTTGAGAAAGAGAGCTACTTTGTACCATGTTTACTTTTACGCATTGAACAGCGAATACTCAAAAGCTGTTGAAATGCTAGAAAAATCCAAATTGAAATCCAATATCAACAATGCCCAAGGGTCTTTGCAAATTTTGTACAACAGAGTCATTGTTCAGTTGGGTTTCAGTGCTTTCAAACTATGTCTATTTGAAGACTCTCAAAATATTTTGCAAGTTGTTGCAAACTCCTCTTATTTGAGAGACTTTATGGGTCAAAAACCAGTTCCAAAAAATGCCGAGGCCGGGACTACCACTCTTGCTTCTGCCAACGTCCAGTTGGTTGATGGGTTGAAATTGGAAGATTTACATTTGCCATACCACAAACATATTCATTTGGAACTGATCGAAGCTGTCTTCATGACCACTTCTTTGATGAACGATGTTCCAAACATTGCTGCTCATGCTGCTAGATGCAAAACTTTGACCAAAGTTGCCAACACCCCAAAAACTATTAGAAAAATTTTGGAAAGTAACGAAAGAAGCAGCTACCAAGGTCCTGCTGAAACTTTGAGAGATTTCATTTTGTATGCTGCCAAATCCATGCAAAAGGGAGACTGGAAAAACTGTGTTGCTTATTTGCAGAAAACTCCAGTCTGGAAAATGTTTGCTGATGAACAAGCCGATTTAATGACACAAAAAGTTAAAGAACAATCATTGAAAACATATTTTTTCAACACCAAAAGATTTTACTCCAAACTTTCTGTTGAAAAACTGGCTCTAATATTTGATTTGGAGAAATCTCAAATTGTTGACATCTTGAGCAACAGCATCAAAGAACACGAAGTTTTGGCTACTTTTGAAGAAAACGGCGAATTCATTGTTTTGGAAAAGGGTAACGAGCTACCTAAACTAGAACAACTAGCACTAAAATTAGAAAAAGAAAGAAGATTCAGAAACTACCGTCCATCAAACTAAGAACCGTGGGTTTGAACTTGAAGAATTTTAGAAAAAGACCATAGTGCGAAAACTACCAAAAAACTTTTCAAAAAAAAAATCATGAGTTTTGTAGTTGGACTCCGATTTCAAAGGCTGTTTGATTTCTAACTTGCTTTTTGCTTTGTACTGTTTTCTTTTTGGGCTATGCTCAAAAGTAATAGCGACAGCCTGAAGCATCTTATGTAAATTACTTATATATACAGTTGTGTGTATGTTAAAGCGTGCCACTAGATTATGATAGTCATCGTTTCTTGCCTTGAATGGGATGCCAGCTTTTGAGAGCTGTATATTTTTTTTGAGATGTCATTTATGTTGATTGACTCTTCAACTTCTTGGTTATAGGTTACTGATACACATACTAGATTTAGTCACTATGCGTCTTTGCTTTCCTTTTTTTTTTTTTTTTCTAGCGTCGTTTTTTGCGACGATATTTCCGGAAAAGAAAAAGGTGTCTAAAGATTTTTTGATAAGGGTGCTCTGTGAGTTGATAGATGTCATTTATGAAGTCTTGCTGAGTGTAGCGAGTTTAGCTGAGCAAACCTTAGCTCTTTCTTATTTTCCAACAACAGTTATCCCAAGAAAATACCAGAATAAGGAAAACTCATACAAGATGTTCAGTCAGCGCGTACTACTCAACAGCTTCAAGTTTCATTTCCGGAAAACTCCGTACAATAAAGTGTGGAATGCCAATTTCAAAAGACTTATTTCTACAGACATCAAAAAGGCAGACGCACTACTAGGAGAAACAAACTCCACGGTCATAGAAAAGTCGAAAGAAGAGACACTGCTTTATTTTGACAACGTGTATCCAAGAGCCAATCTTTTTAGTTGGTATGACTTTTTGTCATTCAAATCCACTGACGCAAGTGTCCGTGATAGAATTGTTTCCTATGCCGGAAACATAGAAATGACAGAAATGATTCCGATGAAAAGGGACGGTGGTTGTTTTGCTAAGTTCTCTGTGCCTCCTGATGCCAAAATATCCGACATTAATGCCACGATCATGGCAAACACTCGCGAAAAAAACAAAAGAAAGATTTTCTCACAGGTCTCTTGTTTTCCAACAAAGGGTATTCCGTTGATCGAAGACATGCAGCGTTTGCCATCCAAAACGTTGGTGGTAAAATACGACGGTTTTTTGAAAGAAGAAGACTTGTACTCCTTGTTCAGAAGATATGGGCAAATTGTGGACATCATTCCTGAGACGAATCAAAGCACAATTAAATTTAAATCTTTAAAAGGTTCTGTTTGCGCCAAGAACTGTGTGAACGGATTCACCATCAGTGGCTGTACTTTGAACATTCACTTTGCTAAAAACTCATCTTCTCATGTTATTCAAAACTTTTTTTTCAACCATACCAGACTAGCTATCCCCTTTGTATTTGCACTAATTTCGATCATTGCTCTATTGATTTTTGACCCTATCAGAGAGTTGATGGTGGAGTTGAAAATTTCCAAAAAGTATGAATTTTATTACTCTTATTACAACGCATTGGTTTCATTTTTCAGCTCTAATTCAGAAAAAATTGACGATGGATTGTACCATTCCGAGATTGAAGACTTTCAACTATGGCTAGAAGAAAACAACAACACCTTTGTTGTGATTAGAGGGCCAAGGGGCTCCGGTAAGCACAACTTGGTCAGACATGCTTTAGCTGACAGAAAGAATGTGTTGGAATTGAATTGTGATAGTTTGGTGAAAACAAGAATCGACTCCAGATTTTTGAGAAACGCATCTAGCCAGTTGGGTTATTATCCGATTTTTCCATGGTTAAACTCTTTTGTTGGAATCATTGACTTGGGTGTTCAGAGTCTGACTGGTGCCAAAAGTGGTTTGAGTGAATCAAATGAAAAGCAGTTCAATACCATGTTGGCTACTGCTATGATTTCTATCAAAAGACTAGCATTAAGTGATTTTCAATCCGGCAACGAAGAAGATTATTTGCAACAGCATCCGGAAGCCAAACCGGTGATTGTTATTGACCGGTTCAACAATAAATCTGATATCAATTCGTTTGTTTACAAAGAACTAGCGGAATGGGCTGCTTTGTTGGTCCAAATGAACATTGCACATGTGGTTTTCTTGACTGAGGCTGTATCGCCTGTGAAGTTATTGACGGATGCTTTGCCAAATCAAGTGTTCAAGAATATGGTTTTATCGGATGCGTCAAATGAGATATCCAGAAAATATGTTTATTCCAATTTGAATACTGAGATTGACAGCAAATGCATAGAGCCTTTAGGAGGCAGAATGCTGGATCTTCAAGGTTTTGTCAGAAGAGTCAAATCTGGAGAGCATCCTGAAGAAGCTCTTGAAAAAATGATCATTCAAGGAACAGAACAGATCACGCAAATGTTTTTGTCCAATCCAAGCATCAGAAGCGCTCAAGCATGGGAATTGATTGAGCTTTTGTCTGATGCGGGGTCCCTCAACTTCAAAGACATTGTTTTTAGACCTATCTTCAAAGGTGATCCTGAAACTGCACTATTGGAGTTGGAAAGGGATGGCTTGATTACCATTTCCAGAGATCGCGGTATGTTGGACGTTATCAAGCCTGCAAAACCTTTGTTTCAGTACTCTTTCAAGAATTTGGTCAGCGATGAAAAATCCTCGAGAATTTTAAAGACTTCTTACTATTTACAAATTATTGCTTTTGAAACAAAAAGAATATTGAAATGGGAAGAAGAACTGAAGGCTTTCAAGGAGCAAAATGAAAAGCTGTTCAAGAGTAGGCTAACATATTTGTCAAACAAAATTCAGTTGTCCTCTGACGTGATTGACAATGCCGAAGCGTCTATCAAAAAATTATCAGCATAGTTTGTTTATGTTAAAATGTTTGGTATAAATATTTGTAAGTAGTGTATATACAGCATACTATGGTAATGTTGTTTATTAATATATAACAAGTGAATTATGTCTTCTAAGTAGGGACTCATTTTGTAAGAGTCATTTTTTTTTTGCAATGGGTTCTTCTTCTTCCTTTTGTTTTCTAGTTTACAATTGGTGAATTTCAAAATCAGCGTCGGAAATGCCTGATCTGTTACACATTTCTCTGAAGATAGATTGCTCTTGCTTAAACAAATTCAAAGGAGTGTCAAATTCTCTGACTTCACCTTGGTCCAAAACCAAGATCTTGTCGTAGTTCAAAATGGTTTTCAATCTATGCGCAATACACAAAATGGTTGATTCTCCAAACTCTTGAACAATTTTGTGTTGGATCTTGTTGTCCGTTTCGTAATCCACCGAGGATGTGGCTTCATCCAAGATCAAAATCTTGGATCTTCTCACCAAGGCTCTAGATAAAGCCAACAATTGTCTTTCCCCTAAAGAGTAGTTGGTACCGTCTTCTTCGATTTCTTGGTCCAAGTGGAATTTGTGGACTTCTTCTTCATCTTCTTCATTTTTCTTACCGACTTGACCAACTTTCTGTGTTTTCACAAAATCTATTTCTTCAGGTTCAATAGCACCACCCCTCACCAAAGCGTCCCATAGTTCAGCATCATCATGCTCAACAAATGGATCCAAATTTTTTCTCACTGTCCCTTTGAACAAAACAGGGTCCTGAGGAATAATAGATAGCTTCGATCTAAGGTCATACAAACCAATTTTTGAGATATCCACACCATCAATAATGATTTTACCAGTGGACAACTCAACCAACCTGTACAAGGCGCTCATAATGGTGGATTTACCTGCACCTGTTCTACCACAAATACCAATTTTTTCACCGTCAGCAACAGATATGGAAACGTGTTTCAAGACCAATGGCAACTCTGGTCTGTATGCCAATGAAACGTCTTCAAACCTAATATTGCTTTTGACCGGCCATTCCGCAGGCGGTGTCATTTCTGGAACTCTGTAAGCAGCTTCTTGAGGCAATTCAGTGGCATAAGAAACCAATCTTTCCACACTGTTCATATCGTTTTCCATCTGTGTCATTGATCTCAACAATGTGTTCAACAAACCTGGCAATTGCAAAACGTACGTCAACATAACACCGGCAGAGGCTGCAGAAACATGGAACGTTCTGGTAACACACAAAATGGCAATGATCAAAGCAAACATAACTGCAACGAAATCTAAAAACAAGGCAACCCATCTCTGCAAAGCAATACTCAAAAAGGTTGCTTCGTTTTGTTTGTTGATTAAGAAATCGTTTTTCATCAAAAATGCCTGCTCTTTTTGGAAACATTTGATCGTTGTCATACCACCCAAAACTTCGTTGAAGTTGTTGTACACAAAGGATCTTTGAACGGCTTCTAATCTTTTCACTTCTCTACCGGAGCACTGGTAGTGGTTGGCAATGCAAATGTAGCAGAATGCCAAAAATGGCACAGCAATGGCAAACCATGGCAAATAAATAATACACATCACAATAACACCAGTCAAGTTACCCAATTGGTAAACAAACAATCTGACTTGGTCAGTTAACTCGTTATCCAAAGTGTCCGTGTCTTTTGTAAATCTGTTCAACACTCTTCCGATTGGAGTTGTGTCCAAAAAGCTCATTGGTGTGTGCAACAACTTGTGCACAGATTTCAAATTTAAAACTTTTGAACTCCGCAACCCCAAAACACACAACATTGTGAATTGAGAAGACAAAAACAAAAAAGCACCGAAAACCCAGAAACAATACAATCCCATGTAAAAGCTTTCACTTCTTCCTTTGAATTTTTGTTCTGTCCAAAAAGATAACCAAACGGAGGAAAACAACGTGCAAAAAGCTGTAAAAGTGACTAAAGTGACGTAGAATCCAAAAATTGGGGCTGCCCATTTACCTGCACCGGCTTTCACATACTCTTTGTAGATTCTAATACTGATACTGTTGACAGCCCTTTCCTCTTTTTGGGTTGTGTGGCCCATGTTGGCTCTGTTTTCTTCGGCCACTATTTCCTCGTTCTTTTGTGATTGCGAAAGACTCAAGGTTCTTGAAGATTTTCTTGAGACTTGCATTTTCAGTTGAGCAAGGTCTTTGTCGTACTCTTCGTTGAACTGAGGTTGGTAGTCGTTCACGTCCATGGCAACAGAGGCGTTATCAGCAGCCACTTGTTGCTCCTTGTTCAAAGCAGCATCAGACTTGGTGGTTCCGCTAGATTGCAAAAGAGGCAAATCGGCAAGTTTTTCTTTCTCAGTTTGGTGTTGAGCGTATTGTTCTTTTAAATCTAGTTCACCAGCTTCCAATTTTTCTTTCAGTTCCTGTTCTCTTTGTTTGTCACTTTCTGTTTTAGCAAAATCCAACAATTTTACAAAATCTTGGTTTCTCTCTTTCAAATCATCAACGGTCCCGAAATCAAACGAGTTGTCTGTTCCCAAAAAGACAACTTTGTCAGCTCTTTCAATCAGACTCAATTGGTGGGTAGCCAAAATTCTTGTTTTGTCCTTTAGCAATCCCATCATGCAATAGTCCATGATGTATTTCCCAACTCTTGCGTCAACAGCACTCAAGACGTCATCAAACAAGTAGATATCCCTATTTTTGTAGACCGTTCTTGCCAAATTGATTCTTGCCTTTTGACCTCCTGACAACGTGATCCCTCTTTCACCAATTTCAGTCATATCGCCTGCTGGCAAGATGTCGAAATCGGCACCCAAAGTACAAACGTCCACAATTTTGTTGTATTTTTTTTTGTCAAAGTCAGATCCAAACAAGATGTTGTTTCTTGCGGTTGTGTTTTGGATCCATGGATACCCACACAGCAACAGGGATCCGGATTGGTGTACAACCCCGCTTGTTTGTTTCATAAACCCAGATAAGGCCATCAACAAAGATGATTTCCCTGTACCGATGGACCCTGTAACAATAACCATTTCACCCTTTTTGATGTCCAAGTTCAAGTTTGTGAACCCTGAAAAGGCAGATTTGGATAGTTTTTGCAATGAGGAGGTGTCATCTTGGTTGGATAAAACATTGGCTGGTTTCTTGTCCGTATTGGCTAAGTCCGAAGAGGCTGAAGAAGGAGAAGAAGATGATGATGATGAAGAGGAAGGCAAAGGAGAAGACTTAGAAGAAGAATTTGGCTTTCCTGATTTGGACGGTGCCTTTTCGTTTCCTTCGTTTCCCTCATTGTCATTTTCTGCATCTTCGTCATTTTCAAAGGATTCCCATTCAAAGGAGCAGTTTCTCAATTCAAGGCAGTTTTCCGTGTTTGTGCATTCTGGTTTTTCCGGGGTTTCTTGTTCTTCACTAGATTTCAAGAAATTTTGGATTCTTTGTAACCCAATGTACCCATCCACCCCTGTTCCCAAAGCCATTGGAATGAAAAACATCTGGATGGACAAGACTTGGAACAAGGACAAAGACGAAAAGATATCACCACTGTTTCTCCCGGTCCACCCGATTTTGTAAAGAGCCAAAAAGGTGATCAAGGAACAAAGCGATGGCAACGTGATTCCTAATGCTGTAAAGAAGTTTTTCGTGTAGGAGATGACAATGACTTTTTTAATTTCCTTTGTTCTTGAGTCGTTCACGTTTTTTTCGTACGCGTCTTCCCATGCGTAATATTTAATCATTTTCAGTGAATTCAAAATTTCTCTCATCAAAGTGACTCTGCGGTCAGTGTGGATGTTTGCTAGAGCTCTTGTTTTTAAGATCAATTTGAATCCAAACATCGTAACGAAAACAACAACGAAAAACAATGCGATCCCGACCAAGGCAATAGGTCCCAAATTAACAATCAATAAAACAATGGTGATCACAACTGGGAACGGGAACCCCCATAAAAATGGATGAAATGCTAGAGCTAGTTCCAATCTGGACAAATCCGTGCTCATCATCGAGGTGATGACCCCGTTTGTATATTTGTGTTTTGATTTTCCTGATAGTTTGAACGATTTGGATAAGAGAGCTTTTGTCAACACACTTCTAACTTGTCCTCCCATCAACATCGACATGTGGAAAAAATGGTTGAAAAAAATCCCGTTCAAAAGCATGATTAAAGACGCACCAATGGCGTACCCAATCCCCTTGTTCACATGGAGATCTGGAATCAATTGTTTTTTTTCAACAAAATTGATCAATTTTTTGGTCAACATTGGGTTAAAAGCACTGGAACAATTCCCCAAAATGATAAACATCACGGCCATCAAAAACTGCTTGTAAAAAGTTTTGAAAAGGACAATAATAATGGTGAATTTTTTTAATTCCACTTCTTGTTCATCATCATCATCATTATCTTTTTCATTTTGTTTCAATTTTCCTGTGGAATCGATAGACCCATTGATATTTTGTTGTTGTTTTAATTTGTTGATTTCTTTATTCCAGTTTTTTTCGAATCTGTTATAAACTTCATCTACTCCTAATTTTTCATCCATTTTGAATAAATCTTTTGGTTGCAAAGTTCTTTTGTACCCCACACTGATTAAAGGTAAAACCCAAAGAAAGAAAATCTGAGATATAATATTCGCATGTAATAATGGATAAATAGGTCTTTCTTTATCTGATTCCGGCAATGCAGGCACAAATGGTTTGTTTTTATTGAACATTTTTTTAAAACTAAACGAGAATTTGTGTAAAAAAGTGAAAAGTCTCTTTTGTGGGAATATTTGCGAATCTGTAACTTTTTCCAAATCGTCTTTGTTAAGAAACGTTGTTGGTTCGTTGATGTCGTACACTTGGTTTATATCATCTGTGTCGCTTGTCTTATATGTGGACGACACAGACGAAGACGTCGACAAGGATTCTGTGGGCGATGCCTGCATACTGATTCTTGTGTTGCCCTTGGTTTTGGGTTTTCGCTTTATGGCTTTTCTTTGGAGTATATTATATTAATGTATATTTTCCCTCTTGAATAAAAGAGTATGTTATCCTTTTGAATTACCAAATTATCAAATCTTCACCCTTTATATATATATATATATATATATATATTTATTTTTAATCTTGTTTGTTTCTTTCTTTTGATTTGTTTCTGTTGATTAGAACAGCACATGAATATATATGTATATGTACATACATTACTAATGGCTTCTAAAACAATCCTTTAATCACAATACCTTGAACGTTTAGTAAGTATAGTGGTTAATCGCGAAATAAGGCGGAAAACTGATGACGGAGTTCTTAAACCAGGTATAACATTCATTTTCATCAAGACCTTGGCAAACACACACAGAGAGAAAGAATGAGAATGAAAGAGAGAGAGAGAAAGAGAGAGATCAAATGTGACATAAATTTAAGAACATTTTCATTCCGAAACTGTCATTTTTTCATAAACTTCATGGATTAAAGATTGCAAAACATAGATGGAATTGTTTGATAACAATAGACAAATAACAATAGACAGTAAAAAAATAACTAGACAATAGGCAAATGGCTTTTTCTAATACTAAGTCCGGATATAACTATTTTATTGTAATTTGCGACCTGCGCTATCTTATAAGAAAGCAATATAGAACAAAATTATCTATATATAGATGTATTTATTGGAGCTATACTATTTAATTTAAGCTATTATAGATAGAAACTCTACCAGTATCCCAATAAAGGTACTCTGTAGATCATCGATTGCTCTGAGTTGGATTCTAGGTGTAATGTCTCACATATAATATGGTTACTATAAGGAAAAAGGAGTTAAGCGATGTATTTGAACAATGAGATGGTACGGGTTATAACGAAGCAAAACAATATCATGGAAAGCCAGTGCTATCTCCTCGGATATAGACGATATAATTATATAAATACATACATACATACATACATATATATATATATATATATATAGATTATATGTACACATAAAAGTGAAAACGTTATATACGAGGGGCTAGTGTGTGATGCATTTTTGTAGACAATTCCTGCAATGCAGCGAGCATATACAAAGCTAATCACTCATAACTGATATGAATCGATGTTATATGATGGGTTTTACTACAGATACATACTGGTAATAATAGTACATTATCAGAACTTACTCAAAGTATCGTATCAGTAGACATTGTAGCACAAACCAGAAGGATTACACTTTTGGTAATCCGATATATCCGGTCATATAAGCCAAGGCGTACAGATAATCATGGCTAAGATACAGATGAACATTGTCTTGAGGACACAATTTTTCTTTTTTGATTTACGAAGCTGAATTATATTTGAACATTTTCTTTTTAGTGACAGAGAAGTGATATTTTCAAGATAATTTATTCCAGTGACAGAAAAGTGATATTTTCAAGATAATTTCTTCCTAATTACATGTTTTAAATAGATATGCTACAACCTATTAGTTGTCATACTCTTGCATCAAAAAAAAAAAAAAAACATACCACTAAAAACATAATATGCTTAATATGCCTTGGAAATAGTCAGCAAGGATAGATCAGCTGGCTGCACTGGCTGCACTGGCTGCGCTGGCTGCACGCATGTCTCCAACTTCTTTCATAATGCTTAGTATCCTCTTCAACAACTCATATTTTGCTCTTCTCCAATCGTTCTTGACATAGATACTCTCTCCCAATGACCCATCATTTGTCAAAGGTACGTTGAAAATATTACTCACAAAATCTCTTAAAAATTGGTAATTTTCCATAAAAGTTTGCAAATTTTTTTCAAAATTGATATTGTATTCAATCACTTTAATGAAATTGATAAAATACATACAATCCATCTCTTGAAACAGATAAAATGTTTGAAATTTACTCAATTTCAAATTCAATTTCAAAAGTCCTTTCAAAAATTCCACATATTTTTCATTGTTCAAATCATATAACCCTTGACTACATGTATTTTGTGCTTCAATAAAATACAAATTCAAAATATAAATGAAAAATGATTCTTCTTGTGGGAAATTGTTATCAATCATTTCATGATTTTTAATCAAATTGGGTAAATCTTCAAAACATTCAGATATTTGCAACATAACATCTTTATAAATATCTGCAGGGGTACTGGTTTGAAACCTACCAGAATTTTGGAAAAAAACTTGGGAAAATTTAAAGGCGTAATGTCGTAGAATAGGAGTGATTCCATCACTCGAATAAACATACTTGATCAAATTTTCACGAACTTCACACGCTTGAAGATATTCATCATTGTTAATACTATTATTTATTTTAGATCCATTATCATCAATGTCCACACCATTCATACTAAAACCTCCACCATTTTTTTTGGTTTTTCTACAATGCTCATCAGCAATATCCAACAATGCAGCTTTGTTTCTTGCTTTGAAAGTAACCGTTGTGTTATATTTCAAAATCAAATGCGGTTTCATCAAAGAAGTACTGATCATCTCATCAATAAAACAACAAAACCACCAAATACGAATTTTTTTCTCTCTCAATCTCTTGTTATTCTTAATGGCTTCAGAAAATAATTCAGAATGTAATCCTAAATCTTGTGCAATTCTTACTGCCGTAGACAACAACAACGCATTACCCAAATTCACACCAATAACAGGCAAATAGATTAACAAAGCCAAAATTCCTTGAACAGATGCCAACCCATCAGGAAATAACGAGATACTTTGGCAATATAACAAGGAATTTCCCAAAAAAATTTCCTCGTTTTTGATTAACCACTCAGTGTCCAATAACTCTTGATTGACAATTCCTGCGGTAATGCATTTTGAATCCATACCACAAGCTCCATTCTGTCCCGATGACACACTTACCGCATCGTCTCCACTTTGTAAAAAATTCAACAAAATTTCACAACTCATCAAACAAAGCACATTAAGGATCAATAAATACGAATTGTTCAACGAATTGTAACCTTCCGTCTTCCATTTCTGCAATATCCCAATCACATCGTAGTCTTCAATAGGAATCACAAGATTCAATTTCAATTTGTTGATAGAAATGTTCAATAGCTCTTTGACAATCTTGATATCAGGGATTTCTTCAATCTTTGGATTTTCAATCATCTTATTTACAATTTCTTGTTTTGCCTTGTTATTTTCAATAATTTTCAAATCAAGAGTGTCAAATTCTTGGTAAAATTTCTCAGGAATCCCCTTTCGTATTTGAGACCACACATAATCTTTATTAGCACTTAAAGGTTTGAAAAAAATAGTAGATAGATTAGGTGAGGAAGAAGATGTAAAAGAGTGGGCAGATCCAACAGTTGCAGTGGACCCATCAGTGTTGATGTTGAAGAATGTCGGATCGTGTTCCGCCGATGCAGAGTCACTTCCACCACTGGCTCTTTTCGGGAAAGTCGAATTGTGGTCACCACCGTTATCAGCAACATTTAACCCAAACCGGTTGGCATCAGCAGTCGACGTGTTCTGAAGTAGTTGGAGCCTCTTCGCATCACTTTCTGGGATATTGCTGTTCAAGCCATTTTGTTCAGTCTCATGCAATCCTCTTTTGGCAAGAAGTGTGGTGGAGGACGAACGATTCAAGTTCCCAGTTCCATTGGAAAACCCGCTGTTGTTGATCCCGCTACTCTTGCTCGACTGAGGACTGAAGTTTGAAGCAGCGCTCGCACTAGAGGTCACGGCATTTGCCAATAAAAACAAAGGAGAGGTGGAGGCGTCTGATACACTGGGTTTCTCGCTCGCGTTCGTCGCACAGATTCCTCCAACAGTGGTGTCATCTGCATTAGAGTCACCCAGCGGAGTGTCGTCCAAATTAGAAGTGGGAAAACTGGGGCTCTTGGATTTTACCTTCGTTTCCAATCGAATAGTGCTGCCCGGAGCTAATGTATCTCCGCTGCATGGGCCAACCGTTTGAGGGTTGTCGTCTGTGCTTCCTGAAGCCGCATCAGCACTGTTGAGTGAGTTCATCGGGCTGTTCACGTAAACATCAAGCAAAGTTTCCACCTTCTTTTCCAATGCGTCAAGGTGCTCCAAAATGTCTTTGAACTCTTGTTTTTTGAAATCTCTAATCTCTTTTTTCATTTTGAGTAGTATAGGAGCTAGTCACTCGTTTGTTTGTTTTTTGCCCCTACAAGACAAACAATATGATGGGTGCTGCAATATAGCTTGCTTTATTTCTTTACACTTTCAGATACGTTATTGTAATGATTCTTGATATTTGAGGTGACCTCTTAAAGGCATCGTTTTGACATATCTCCGCCACCCGAAATTGTTAACCGGTTTATCCTGTTGCAAACTATGTTTACTAACCGGACTCACCAAAAAAAAAATATGTAAAACCCGACTTTCTATTCTTTTTTAAAATTTTAAATAATTTTTTTTTTATTTTTTTTTTTTTTTTCCAGCAAGAAACACCTTTCGCCAAATACAAGTTCGAGAAGTTATACCACGTTGGCGTCTCCTTGGTCATCTCTTTGATTAACCTACTGAAGATTCTGCGTGCATTAAACTTTAGTCAAAGCTAATCAAAAGGTCAAGAACTACAAGCAGGAAAAGCCAAGCACACACACACACACACACACACACCACTTTTACTTTCCTGCAAGTTACATAAAATGTCTTCCAGTCTTCTTCCACAGGAAGTCAGCCAAACGTTGATAGGCATTGTCCAAGCCTTTGCATCACCAGACAACAACATTCGGTCTCAGGCAGAAAGCGCGCTAAACAACACATGGATTACCCCAGAAAACATCGATGCGTTGTTGATCTTTTTATGTGAACAGGCTGCGTACTCTTCGGACGTTACCTTGAGTGCTTTATCCGCAGTTTTGTTTAGAAAATTGGCTATCAGAGCACCACCTAATTCTGCCAAGTCTTTGATTGCGAAAAACATCACCAACATTTCACAAACCACGCTGTTTTCAATCAGAACTATATTACTTCAAGGGTTTTTAGATCCAAACAGAGAAAACAACATCAGACACAAGTTGTCGGATGCCATTGCCGAATGTGCCAACGAAGAGTTGCCTGAATGGCCTGAACTGCTAGAAAGTGTTTTCAAGATTATTGCCGACGACACCGATGCAGGAAGTGCCACTGACAACAGTTTCAAAGAATCTTGTTTCAGAATCTTGTCCTCTGCACCTCACTTGATCAACGCCGTTGACTTTAGCATGGTGATTCCTCTTTTCGAAAAGGGTTTCACTTACGATAAGAACGATGACGTGAAGATTGCTGCTGTGACCGCTTTTGTTGGATATTTCAAGCAGCTGCCAAAATCCCATTGGTCCAAACTAGGGTATTTGTTACCAAGTTTGTTGAACTCTTTGCCAAATTTTTTGAGCAGTGGTAATGATTTTGCTTTAGCTGCAGTTTTTGAGCCATTGATTGAGTTGGTCGAGTTGGCTCCAAAATTGTTTAAAGAGATGTTTAACGAGATTGTGAGATTTTGCGATTGTGTGATAAAGGATAGAGACTTGGCATCAAATGCCAGAACTAGTGCTTTGGAGCTTTTGACAGTCTTTAGTGAGTACGCGCCTCAAATGTGCAAGAGCAGCACCGTTTACGGCGAAACACTGGTTATGGACTGCTTGATGATGATGACAGAAGTTTCTGTTGATGACGAAGAGGCGTTGGAATGGAAGATTTCTGATGACAACGATGATGACGACCAAGAAGAAGAATACGACCATGCCAGACAAGCTCTTGACAGAGTTTCTTTGAAATTGAACGGGAAATATTTGGTTCCATTTTTGTTCCAGTATTTGGAGCAAATGATCGTGTCTCCAGAATGGAGACAGCGCTTTGCTGCATTGATGGCTTTGTCGTCCGCAGTTGAAGGTTGCAGAGATGTTTTGATGGGCAAGATTGGTAAAATTTTGGACATCACGATCCCACTGATCAACGATCCTCACCCAAGAGTGCAGTACGGGGCTTGCAACGCCTTGGGCCAAATATCCACCGATTTTGCACCATTAGTGCAACGTGTTGCCCATCAGAGAATTGTTCCAGCGTTGATCTCGAGACTTTCTTCAGATTGTTGCGAAAGGGTTCAAACACACGCTGCCGCAGCATTGGTCAATTTCAGTGAGGAAGCTTCTCAAACCATCATGGAACCATATCTTGACAGCTTGTTGTCGAACCTATTGGTTTTGTTGCAAAGTGACAAAACCTATGTTCAAGAACAAGCCTTGACTACCATTGCTTTCATTGCCAACGCTGCTGAAAAGAAATTTATTAAATACTATGACACGTTGATGCCATTGTTGATCAATGTTTTGAAAACAGACACTGGGGCAGAAAACAGGGTTTTGAAAGGTAAATGTATGGAGTGCTCCACGCTTATTGCGCTAGCTGTTGGCAAGCAAAAATTTTCCACTTACTCACAGGAATTGATTGATTGTTTCATTAGATATCAAAAAGATGACGAAATGAAGAATGATGATCCAATTACCTCTTACTTGGAGCATAGTTGGAGCAGACTATGCAGGTTGATGAGAGAGGATTTCATTCCATTTTTGCCTATAGTTTTACCACCCTTGATTGAAACAGCCAAGGCGTCCCAAGATGTGACGTTGATTGAAGAAGAAGAAGCCGACAATTACCAGCAATACAACGAGTGGGATGTTGTCCAAATTCAAGGCAAACACATTGCTATCCATACCTCTATTTTGGATGACAAAGTTTCTGCAATGGAATTGATTCAAATATACGCTTCGGTTTTGAGAAACTATTTTGCTGGATACGTGGAGGAAATTTTATTGGAAATTGCGATTCCATCAATTGATTTCTATTTGCATGACGGCGTCAGGGCTACGGGTGCTAAACTGATTACCATTTTACTATCTTCCTTGATTTCTTCAACCGGTGTTGATACCAAGGTTTTGGAATTGTGGTCTATCGCTGCTGACAAGTTGGTTTCTGGAATCATGTCTGAGCCAATGTCAGAAATTACTCAAATATATCACTCTGCACTAGCCGATTGCATTGAAACCATCAATGCTGATTGCTTGACAGAGCAACAGGTTGCTGCGTACACCAAAGGTGTCTCTGCAAACTTGAGCGATGTTTATCAAAGAGTGAACGAAAGACGCAACAATGAAGACGACTATAATGAAGATGTTGACAATGACCTTGATGATTATGCGGACGAAGACCTACTAGACGAAATCAACAAATCTTTGGCCACGATATTCAAATACAAAAAAGAGCAGTATTTGCCACATTTCCAAACTTTGTTGGAACTAATATCCGCTTACTTGCATGACACCGAGCAGATTTTGGTGTTGTTTGCGCTGGTTGCCATTGCTGACATGATTCAATACTGTGGTGAACACACTCAGCCATTCAAGCATCTTTTTATCAACAAAGTCAAAGAGTACTTGATTTCTCCAGAACCAACTATTCGCCAAGCTGCGTCTTATATTGTTGGCTGTTGTGCAACCTCTGCACCAAACCTGTATGCTGACATTTGCAACGAATCTTTGGACGTTTTGTTGCAAGTCATTTCTATTCCCGATGCGAAAACGGAGGAAAATCTGTCTGCAACAGAAAATGCAAGTGCTGCAGTGGCCAAAATATTGAGGACTTTCAATGCCAGCTTGCCTAACTTCAACGATAATGTTCAGGTGTGGCTAAAGTCTTTCCCTATTATCCAGGATGAAGAAAGCGCTGCGTTCAACTACAACTTTTTATGCGAGTTGATCATGAAGAATCACGAAGCGGTGGTGAGCAAAGAAGCTTTGCCTGTTCTTCTGACCTGTGTTGTTGAGTCCTTGGAAAAAAAAGTGTTGAGGGGAGACGCTGCGAAAAGCACAATCAACACGATGAAACAAGTGCTTGCCCAAATACCTCAGGATCAGATTATGACGATGTTCAGTGGCACTTCTGAAGAAATGATGGGCAACATTCAAAAATGGTTTGGATAAGCAAACTGTTCTTGCAGAGTGGAATAAGTGTTTCTGCTCGAAACTTTGATCACTTTGCTCTTATACAATTTATATATATATGTAAAATAAAAGTCAAAACTCCTTATGCTACTGGAGTTTAGTGCTATGTTCTGTGTTGTGTCTGCTGGGTGATAGCACCTATTATGACTTTTAGAAAATCTATTGCTTTGCGTTATGAAGTCAAGATGCGTTTTGTGTAGCAACTTAAAAAAAAAGAGTCATGTGACGCGTGCAGTAAAAAGCGTGCGCTTTTTGGAAGCTTCGAACGTTTCTTTTTCTCTTTGGATTGTGATTCTAAACATCTTTTGTTCCTGAGACTTTTTTGGTGAAGTTTGGAGATCCCACGCTTGCGGAAATGCTTTAGGATCAAGAGATCAATAGATAAGAAATCTCACAAAAAGGCAAAGGCAAAGAAAAAATCTAGAAAGCATTCGAAACAGTACACTTAAGACAATGGGTTTGGCAGAAAACAAGACAAAACAAAGATTTGGATGGGATCCAAGAAATAGTCAATGGACCGAAGACACGAACAGGTTTGGTCATCAGCATCTAGAAAAACTAGGCTGGAAACCTGGTGATGGTTTGGGGAGAGTCTCTAACAACTCTATGTCGAGTTTTATCAAGGTGACGGTCAAAGACGATACCGTTGGATTAGGCTCCAAACTGGCCAAAAAGCAAAAGAAGGATGAGTTTGACAGCGGAGAATGTGCTGGTTTGGACGCATTTCAAAGAATATTGGGAAGACTAAATGGGAGACAAGACATAATCGAAAACGAATTAGAAGTGCAGAGAAAGCAAAGACTAATAAGTGGGAAATGGGGAATTGATTTTGTGCAGGGCGATGTCTTGGCCAGTACTTGGGACACTGAAACGAAAAGTTTCAAGACGTACAGTAACGATAAGAAGAGACCTTCAAGCGAGGTCTCGGATGCTTTTGAAAATAAAGAGAGCAAGAAGAAGAAACTTAAAGGAGCCAAAAAGGAGAAGAGTAGCAAGGCAAACGACAAAAAGGAGAAGAAGGAAAAGAAGGAGAAGAAGGAAAAGAAGGAGAAGAAGGAGAAGAAGGAGAAGAAAGAGAAGAAGGAGAAGAAGGAGAAGAAAGAGAAGAAGGAGAAGAAAGACAAAAAGGAAAAGAAAAGCAAGAGCAAGAGCAACAAGTCTCCAAACAATGCAACAGGCTCGGCAGTGACCAAAGAAAGCATGCTGGCACCAAATGCCCAGAAAGAGCTGTCTCCGGTGAATTCAAGACTGTCTGTCAGATCCAAATGGATTGCCCAAAAGAGAAAAGCCGTTTTGGACTCGAAGGCTTTGAACGAAATCTTTATGGTTTCTGGGTAGTCGCGCTGCTCTATATACTGGAGCACAGTAGTGTGGTACCACAATTCGGCATTTACTGTGTTTCTGTAGAAAACTCATCAAGATCACTTTTGCTTAAATAATTTAACCATTTTTTTTATGTAACAAATCTTCAAGTTCAAAAACTATACAAAGAGCAAGTATAAATAATCGAAACACCGTTCAAACCTTCATTTCTGTTCAAACAATTTTAACGATTTGTTTCGAAAAAAAATAAACATAATACACTAATAAACAAACTTTTCTGAAAAAAAAAAAGCTTCTTAAACCAAAACGAAACTGACACCTGCAACTGCAAAAATAGTTGCGAAAGAAGTCAGCAAAACTTGGTTCAAGTTGATGTTACTGTTGACAGCAGCACTGCTCTTGCTTGCCTTAGAGGAAGAAGCAGAAGAGGAGGCACTGGCGGATTTGGAACCAGAACTGGAATCAGAGCTGGCTGCTGAGCTGCTCTTGGCGTTCGAGCTGCTGCTGCTGGATTTTTTGGAAGAACCAGTAGCAGATGGGTTGACGGTACCGCTCAAATCATCATAAGCAAAGGAGCCGGTGAATGAGGCAGTGGCACTAGCACTACCGGTACCAACGGAACCAATTTGAGTCAAAGCAGCTTTGCAACCAGATTGAGTGGTGGCATCTTGAAGAGATGCAGATCCGCTGAAGTCACAGGCGGAAGAGTCCCCAACACTTTCGTAGTACAGGTTCAAAACAAAGGATAGTTTTGTTCTGTCATCACAGAAAGAGTAGGCACCGTATTTACCAGTGGTACCGTTAGCAGTGATACCGGAACAGTCAATTTGGTCACAAACATAGGAGTACAAGTCAGAGTAGGCAGTGTCGTCAGCGTCAGAGGAAACAATACAGCTCAAAGAGTCGTACAAACATTCACACAATTCTCTGTCTGGAGTTGGTGGCAACTTCGTGGCCGCTAACCAGTGGCTGTTTGTAGCTGGACAGCTCATAGAAGTGGAGGTTGGACTGTAAGAAGCAGAATTGGCAGAAGATGGAGTGATGCTGTTGATTTCACTAGAGTAGTAACCAAAGTCTTCCAAGGTAGAAACGTCGTCACCGTCAACACTGACCAAACCGTAGTTGTTGCTTTCTTCAAAGTACATGTAGACAATACCACCAGACCAGACATCAGTCATGTCGTCACTGTACAAAGTCCCAACTTCAGTGAATTTTCTTGGTTGAACAGCATTACAACCGTACTCAGAGAAGAATAATGGAATGGTGTAGTTGGAAAATTCTTTGGTTCTATCTTCGTAACCGGACTTGGAAAATGAGGAAGAACCACACCATTCGTACATGTTGATACCATAGAAATCAGCAGAAACATCAGAGTCACCGCAAGCAAAGTAGTCAGCCATAGCGACTCTGGTGATGGAATCGTCGTTAGAAGAGTAACCAACTGGAATGGATCTGTAGTCTTTGGCCTTGATGTACGCTTTGGTGTCTCTCAAAGCGGCTTTGACAAAAGCAGAAGCTTCAGAGTTGTTGTAAGCGTTACTGACTTCATTACCGGCAAAAAAACCCAAAACGTTGGTGTAGTTGTGGAACAAGTCAACAACACTGGTGTATCTTTCATACAAATCAGTGGTCCATGCTGGAGAGTCTCTGTTGATGGATTCTCCTGGAATAGCCAAATCAGCAATAACATAAATACCGGCATCGTTCAAAGCTTCCATACATTCGGTGTGGTCTTGGGAGGTGTTCAAAGCGTAGACTCTGATAACATTGGTGCTCAATTCTTGCAAGTAAGGGATATCTCTTTTACAGGTGTCGGCATCAGCCAATGGATCGATAATGGTGGAACCATCAGTAGCGTTGGCACTGTCCGCTTGGTAAGCAACACCTCTCATGTAAAATTGAGAACCATTGTTACTGAAAAAAAATTTGTTACCTTTGACGGTGATGGCTGGCAGATCTTCAGCGTTGGCAAATCTAGTGAAAACACTAGTCAACCCTAGGGCCAATGTAGAAACTAAAACGTTAAAAAGCATTTTTGTCGTTGCTTTACTTTCTTCTGTTCTGTTGTGTTGTAATTTTTTTTTTCTTTTGTAACCATGCTGGAAATAGAAGTGTGAAGTGCCTGAAGTCAAGAAAATAAATACGCTGGGATTGCCAAAAGTGTTATATATTCAAGATCAGAGAATACTAATATGATTGACTAAAGAAACTTTCTCCCAATAAATTATTTGAACTCACACATTACTCGTGTTACTATTTATATATATTGCTCAAGATACGGAAACGCACTTCTGGAAAATGTTCCATTTTTTTCGGCTAGCTACTGATTGAGTCGGGATAGAACTTCTTGTTGTAGCTGAAGTTGAACTCATAAGTACAAAACCCACAACACTCGATCGATCTGTGTTTTGAAAACAACAACTTGGTGCTTCCGTGCGGCAGTTTCACATAGCCATTTGTGAACATTCCTCTGAATTTTGGGAGGTTATTTGAGACTTTTTTCAGAAAAATATTTGTGTTTGTGCACACAAACACGACTCGTATCTCTATAGCAAAAACCAGGGCACCTACCGCAGTGTTTTCTTAGTCAAAATACAATTATCAAAACGGTAAAAAAGAAAAACAAAAAAAAAAACAACCAGAAAAGAAGAATTTCTACTGCTGAATTCTGTTTCCTCTTTGGGAAAAGTAGTACATTCTCAACCTTACACACGAGAAAAAAACCAAAAAAACCGAAAAAAAAACCGTTGGGTTTTCTACGGTGCGTTTTGTTTTTATTGACGCAAGCTTCAACTATAGATATTGCGGGATACCAGCTATTGTGAGGAAATTTTAGTTCAATTGCAACCGCTCATCATGGAGTAGGCTTAGGAGGTATTGTTTTTTGATCTGTTCAAAGGAAAAGCAGTCCCCGTGTCGTTGTTTTCTTGCTTGTTTGGTTGAAATAGCTTGCTTACTTCTAGGGCACCTATATTGTTTAGATTTTCGGCAAACAACAGCACCTCGTGTTGGAAACCCATTTTATTCATGACTAACGGCATCGAAAAAAAAGACAACAACAATGTGGTGTTCACAAAATACAGCACTAAATACCTTCTGCATGTCTGGTTTCTCTGTCTATTAACCTTTTTGTTGAAGCTGACCTTTTTGAAAACAACTTGCTTTGGGGTCAACCAATACAACACCATCGAGTGGAACGTGTCAATAAAAGGTGTAAAAACCAAAGGCGTTTGCAAAAACAATAGAGCGTGGCTTAGAATAAAATCAGCCGCAAAATATGAGCTTTCCATCACTTTCACGATGAACTCTCTTACTGGTTGACCAATGACAGCCCATCCTAATCGTGTAGTAAACCATTTACCTGACCACCATGCAATGTTGGAATTGCAGTTTTTGAACTCTTTGGTCATGAAGAACAACGTGCACACTCGGAAAAGAAACTGCTGAACGTTGATTGCTGTGATCATTAGCGTCAATGATCTTGTAACGTTGAACCCCTCCAATATGAAAATTAAATTGAACGTCAACAAGTAGCTGAACACAGAAGAGAAATGGCAAATGCATGCTACAACCGTGTTGAATTGAGGCAACACCAAGTTCAGCACGGGGCCCACACATATAGAAAGGCAAAACAATATAACAAGAACGAGCAAGTTCAATAGTATCGGCAGCATTGTCACAAGAATCAATCTCACTGAAATCATTGTGGGTTCGGCATTTAAAACACCGGTTTGAGAATTGACAAACAAGTAAGCTGAGAGACTGAAAAAGCATACAAAAAAGGGCGCCACAATTTCTGTCAAAACCATATCGCTTTTGCCTACTACAGTACTCTCAAACGGCTGACGTTCAGAAACATCGCCAATCACTTTTTTTTTAAAGCCACAGTATCTAGCTCTCATCAATTTTGTGTAGTTGGACCAGCTGTTTTCAACAAATTTTGAGTTTCCATCTGAAAACCATTGCAACAATTTCTTGTAATCAATAAAAAACTCTTTGAATGAAAATTGATGAGGATTGAAAAAAAAAGGTGCACTTGTCAAAGAAAACAATGTGATCACAAACCACAACAAAGCAGGCTGCCACATTGAAATGATAGCAAACAAAAGCATCAAGAAAATCTTTGCTCCAGTGTATATTGAACAAGTGGTAAACTTTGAGTATAACTCTGGGAACGCTATCCTGGAAATGGCAAACCCTCGTCCCGTTGAAATGTATTTGGCGCTCCCAAACGACATGTCTGAGATTAAAGCGTTTGAATAGATCTGACACACAAACACCTCGAAAATAGGTGCAAATGATGACAAATGATGGAAAAACCGAGAAAATGATTTCCATATTCCTCTTTCCAAAATTTCCTGTATCAACAATGGACAAAAGGCGATGAAAAAGACAATGAATATGGAAAGAACAAATATTGTGACCCAATTCAAGACCGGCTTCATGTTGTAACACCCCAGGGGTTGTTCCCAGTCTGTGATTGGGGCATCTTTATTGTAAAAGCACTTTACCAACTCATGATTCATGGCTCCCACGTTTAGCAACAAAACGAAAAACAATTGCACGGACAAAGAGATAAACAAGTTGTTCAAGTGGAATCCCGGGTGTGCATAAAAAAAAGAAAGAAACCTATCGAGAGGCAACTGTGTTCCCAAGTAATAATACTCTCTAGACAACAGCTGTTCGCCCATTCCAGCTCCAATTTTGCTTGTAAAATTCAAAATGGAACCAAATCCCAAGTCCCGGCCTTTCCCGCATTGGTAATAGTCACTATGTTTGATGCGGCCTCCTCTACAAACTGCTGTAATTCCTGCATAAATATCCTCATTCAAATGCAACCCCTTTTGAGATTTTGAGATTCCTCCTCTTGTTGTCATGAAGATGGCATTAAGAAAATCTGGATGGCCGTAATGCAATTTCCCGCCAATTTCCGCCAAGGTTCTTGCAAATAGAGTTCCAAATGTTTGCTCTTTTCCTGCAGCAATGTCACCCAAAACACCGATGTTTTCTGAAAAAATGTATTCTCTGGCCCCCACAATTGCAACAGGAGCTTTTTCGTTTTTATTTTCAAACTCTGGTATGTATGGCAAAACGTTGTCCATGTCCAATTCTTCAAACTCGCTCAATAAAGATCTTATTTTCAAGCACTCTTCATAATAGTTGTCTTGATTTGCATCAATCACCTGGATGTACTCGCCTCTGTAAAACACGATTGAGTGATTTTGATTGTCTGATTTGCCGTCTCCCAAAATCGGATTCCCAGATAGTTTGATTCTGTAAAGGGGCTTTCTTTTCCCGGATTTGTTTAATTTCACACAAAAGCCATCAATCAAACAAGAGAAATACTCGGTTTGGTGTGTTTTTTTGTTTTCCACTTCTTCCAAGTATGAAATTTTCATGTGAGGATACGCCTTTAACATAAATTCTGTTGCCTTCAGCTCTTCTTCCGAAAACTTGGCGTACCTTTGCATGGCTACAATCATTTTGAACTTCCTGTTTGCCATTTTTTCCAGTTCTAGATCCAGTGCCTGTAGATCGTCTCCGTGGGTTTGCATTATCCATGGTGTTTCTACTCTGTACAACAACTTGATAGCTCTGGAGTAGTTTTGAAACCCAGAAACAGTCCTGTACAATGTTTGACACCTTAAGGAAGCCCAAATGCATGTTCTCAATATGAACTCTTCGTTGGAGGTGTTGAATCCAACACTGTAGAAGGGCAAGTCATCAATGTTGTTTTGGATGAAGTTGTTGTTTTCGGTTTCAGAGTTTTTGGTTTTTTCCGTATGTGTTTGAGGTTTGTCCAAGTATCCAAATGCATAAGCCAATATTTTAGTATCTTTGACATAGCATTCCCATTCGTGCGGGTACAAATTCTTCAAATACTCTAGTAGAGTGAGTTTTGTATTGGGATCTTTTTGCTTGATGACTTCTGTTAGGGTGAGCAAGATTTTTTCCGAGTAGTGTGGGACCAACACGGTGAAGGTAGGCATCCATTCAACAGGAATTGGCTCATTGATTGGTGTTGACAAGGACTGGGCAAAAAAAGATAATCTTCTTTGCGCTTCAGAATTTTTGACAAAGTATTCTGTTGACTTGAAGGTTGAGTCGTCTTCAGCAACAAAAAATGATGGTGATTTTAAGGAAACTTTGTTGTGGTTTTCAACCTCAAAATATTGCACTTTCTGATAGACCAACTTATTCACATGACTGATGTCTAACAAATGCTCTCTGAAAAGAGATATGATGATGGCGTTCCAAATTTGAGACACCAGCATCACGGGCTGGCTTTGCATTTTGGACTGATTTGTTGCGATTAATTTAGAAAATATTCTTTTGGGCAATCTGGAATAAATATTTTTCCATGGTGTCAATATGGAAGTGCCCAATGAAAAAGACAAACCAATGGAAAAGAAGCAATTGCAAATGATGTACCAAAGGTAGGTATCCAAGAAAAACAACATCAAATCGGTAAAAATCATTAAGAATAGGGTCACTTTTGGCTGTAGGTGGCAAACCCATTTCACAGGAATCAACGCATCGCCTTTGCACCTAGACATGTCTAAAATTGACAAAACTCTGATTGGGTCTCTCAACGACAAAGTTAAAAAAAAATACGATTCAATGAATTTGCATAAAAACACAGAAAACCACAATCCACAAGAAAAATATTTGGGTCTTCCTGTTAGTTGCGGGAATGAAGCAGTAAACGTTTGAGATGATACATATCTTCTTCTGTGTTTGCCTCTTTTTAAGTATGATTTGAAAAGCCCACCCAACGGTCTTATTGAAAAGAACACTGAAGTTAGGAGGGAAATGCAAAATTGTACAATTGCCAGGATTTGACATATTTTGGAAATTTCATCCAAGTCGTGCCATCCTAAAATGTAGATTGTTGGAGCAAAATTCACCAGCAGCAAAAAACTCAAGCCTAGGAATCTTTTCCACAAGTATTGAGCGCCAGGCCATTCTCTTGGAACAAAACTGAACTCCATCAAAGTGGCCAATAACTGAACAATGCATGCGATAGACCCTGCGAAGGATATGACTGTTAGTCTTACTTGGAGAATAGGGCCGTTGTTTAGTTGTTGGTTGTAGTTTTTCGTATACAATGTTGGAGAATTGAAACTTGTAAAATACCAAAAGGAAGTGAAGTGGATGATCCAGATTCTGTTGAAATTGATGCAACAATGCATCCAAGACCTTTTTTCTCTGTACGTTTTGTAAAAAACTTTTTCCCATTGGATCTCTTGAAAAAACAAGTATCTTTGATTAAAAGGTTTATCAACCAATCTTTCTCCATTTTGCAAGACGATTTGTTCAATCCCTTCTGGATACCAAAACAACTGATTAATGTCGTCGTATCCAATAACGTTTTTATGGTCTTTGGAATTTTTGATCAATTTTTGTTGTTGTTGATTTTCAAACTTTTCGTATCTTTGATCTTTTAAGAAAGAGTAAATTGGGGTAATGACATTATTTAGATAAGTGTATTCATCATGTTCAGTTTTCACTTTTAGATTATTTTCATCACTTTTGGATTCAAAGTTGTTATGTTTTGTATGGGTTTCTTTATATTCGTCATAATCCAAACAACATTTGAAAATAAAACAAAGACATTCTGGTGCAAATCTTATATTGTTTGCTTCACCCCAACACAAAAGGTATAATGCAATTTGTCTTGCCATTTGTAGTGGGCTAAGAGATTTCATTTTCAATTTCCACTTGTAGTTGGCATTTTGCAATGTATTGAGTTTGTTTTTGTCTGGTTTGTTTTTTTTGTTAATAGGGTTATTGTTATTTGATGGGTATTGGTCCAATTCATATTTTTTTTTTCCCCCATTTTTTCCCATTATTTTCAAGTTTTTTTTCAAATTGACTCCATTTTTTTTAGCAAATTCCAAGTTTCTTTTCATGGAACTACCGTGTAGTTTGATATTATTAAACCCATATTCTTCATCAAGGTCCAGTTGACAACTGAAGAACCATTTTTTATAGTTTGCTTGCTCTCCACCAATGTAATTTGAATGTAACGACATCAAGGCCATAGAGCAAGACATTCTGCTTGCTCTAGAATCCAATTGTGTTAAAAAATGATGATACATATTTTCCATGTTGTCTTTTTGAAATCCAAATTTATCGGTCAACTCTTGGAAAGTTGTGTAGAGTTGTTCAAAAGAAACGGGGACTTCAAAGTCATTGTTGTTTGTGTTGCAGTCATTGTTGTTATTAATTGCATCTTCATCATCTCCATCCGTTATGGAACTCCAAGAAGCGTATTCTTTTTTTAGAGATTCCCACTTGTTTTTATTATTGCCAGTAGCACAATTACCAGCAACATCAATATTACTACCACCACCAGCATCAATATTATTACCACCCGCAGCATCAATATTACTACTACCACCACCACCACCATCATCATCACTATACTCATTGTATTCATTGTATAACTCAAATCCATCAACATTTGAGTTATTCAAAACACAATCGTTTTGAATCTTTCCATCCATTTTGTCCTCTTCCATTTTTTTTTTTAATTGTATATAATTTTTCGTCTCACCTTCTCTGGGATTCTCTTCATGTTCTTGTCATAATAATCCAATGTATAAACCAAGTTTTTGAAACCCATTACTTATTAATCAAACATACCTCAGTATTAATAACGCCTTCAAGAATGAAGAAAGAAACAAAATCTGATTATGGTTCACAGTTTCCCCTTATATATACACAATGGTCTCATTAGCCGCCGAAAACCATTAAATATACTTGTATTTGACCAGTTAGTTTTGCCTTTGCTTTTTTTTTTCATTTTTACAGTGTCATAATCGTGTCGTCACCCGCACACATGTCCGTGAATTATCTTGGACTCTGACATTAATGCGTGCTCACAGACTATGCTTATGGAGATAAAGAATTATTATTTTCAATTACGTTTCCTCTTTTGGACACACAAATTTTTATAAAAAAACTTGAAAAACTTGAATGTTACGATTATGGGGTTTTATGATTCGTCTATTGTTTACTACAGGGGTTGTATTTATATTTTTTTTCATTTATTCTTTTTTTTTTTTGTAGTTGCATAGAAAACACGAGAGCAGTTAACATTACTATTTTTTTTTTTAGTGCTTTTTTTTGGCTATTGTTTTGAATAATAGTTAGATATTAGGTGTTTTACACGTAGACCTATTGTTTAGATCAGACACATTTTGTAACCTGATCTTTGAATATGATTTGCATCTAATATTCCAAATCTCTATTGTTTTACATTGCCAGCTATGATTAATTTATTTACTACTATTCCATTGCCCAATGAGAGGTCTAATCATATACGGCTTTGATCATACTACTAATAATAATACCACTAAGCAAGATAATAAATATTTATCAATACTGAACAATATATTAACAATTTATTTTCAAAACCCAGCACGTTTTTTGTTCTAATGGGTATTACTATTGGTTCCAATAACATGATAATAAACACAAACAATGAAATCATTCATTTATAGTCATCTTTTTTGGGTGCACAAAGCAACTAGAGTAATATAAGTAATAGACACAAAAGAAAACAATACAATATAAAGCAATACAAACAAAAACAATACAACACAAAATAAAAATGTTACTTAAAACAATAGGAGCAATAGAAATCTTACTTGATATAGAAAATCATGTCCTTTTGTTTTATTGTTTTTTTTGTTTTTTTAGTTTTTTTCTTTTTTTTTTCTTTTTTTTTTCTTTTTTTTTTTCATTCATTTGTTCGTTGCTAGATTTAGCCTTCAACGTAAACAAACAGACTGAAAACATGAAATTATAGGTTCGAGGTTTTGAGGCTTGTTGTAAAGCATCAAGTCATAAGTCAAGCAAGAATTATTTTAACAAAACTATGCTATGTTTTTTTATTCTTTATTTCTTTATTTCTTTATTTCTTTATTTCTTTTTTTGTGTTTTTGCTTTTTTGCTATTCTTTTAATGCTGGAATATCAAATCTCACACTATTTCGTATTTCATTCTCCAAACAATCTTTATATAAATACCAGAAACATTCCCAATATTTTCATTCTTTCATATTTCTGGAATTTCGTATAGTGGATTATCTAATTAGATGGGTTTCTCTACACTCGCACCTGTTTAGTGTTTCGAGGCTGTTTTACTTGCAATCATCTAAAACAATATTGCTCTTTCACCCTCGGGTGTGCACAGTGGTCTCTGTCTAAGTTGTTTATTTACCAAACATCTCGAGTCTATGATGGAAAAGGAGTTAAGTCTACTTCATTTATCCACTGTTGAAATTAAAATATGCATGGAAAATTAAACTGTTTGTTGTTTCGAGGATTTGGATTTTGAATTGTTTTGAATTGATTTGAAACTTCAATGGTTTAATGTTTTTTTTTCTTTATTTGCTTCCTCACCTTGTACATATATATATGTATATATGTCCTTGATAACATTGTAATCATAATAACAACTTATATATATATATACATGTACATACTCGTACATACACACCTTCTTTGACCTTATCCTTTTGCTCTTGTACTAATAATAAAGAAAACAAAAAACCCACCGAAAACTTTTCGAAAAACCCCCTACACTCCTTTAAACCACTTTCATTCATACTATTATTGTATTTATTTATTCAACAAAAACAAATAAATAAAACAATTATAATATCATATCACCAACTACTATTCACTCATTCTAATTTTTTATTTTTAGTTTCTAAAACCAATCTAATACCAAAAAAATAAAATAAAAAAAACAAATTACTCAATCAAAAACAAAATCAAAAAATGAAATTCTCTAAAATCGCTCCTTCCGCTATTGCCACCGTTGCTGCTTTGTCTGCTCAAGCCTCCGCTTCCAACAACTTTGGTATTGTCTACTCTCCATACAACTCCGATGGGACTTGTAAATCGACTTCTGAAGTTGCTTCTGATTTGGCTCCATTGTCTGAATACGGTGTCATCAGAATTTACGGGACCGATTGTAACCAAGTTGCCAATGTTTTGGCTGGGAAATCTTCCAACCAAAAAGTCTTTGCTGGTATCTTTTACATGAACGATATTGAAGGCTGCGTTTCCACCATTGCTTCTGCTGTTAAATCCACCGGTTCCTCTTGGGACGACATCCACACCGTTTCCGTTGGTAACGAATTGGTCAACAACGGTGAAGCAACCGTCGACCAAATCGGGGAATACGTTTCCACCGCTAGATCTGCTTTGACTTCTGCTGGTTACTCTGGTTCCGTTGTTTCTGTTGACACCTTTATTGCTGTCATCAACAACCCAGGTTTGTGTGAACACAGTGATTACATGGCTGTTAACGCCCATGCTTACTTTGATTACAACACCGCTGCTGCCGACGCCGGTCCATGGGTTTTGGAACAAGTCCAAAAAGTTTGGTATGCTTGTGAAGGTTCCAAAAACGTTTTGATCACCGAATCCGGTTGGCCATCTCAAGGTGAAACCTATGGTTTGGCCGTTCCTTCTGATGAAAACCAAAAAACCGCTATTGCTTCTATCCAAGACACTTGTGGTGATGACGTTATCTTCTACTCTGCTTACAACACTCTATGGCAAGACGCTGGTGCCTACGGTGTCAACAAATACTTTGGTATTTACGATTAATTTCATTAGTAAAAAAAAATTAAAAATTAAAAATTTTTTGCTTTTTGTGCTTTTTGTGCTTTTTTCGTTTTTTTTTTCCCAATTTTAATTCAATCCTTTGCTTTTGGCTTTTGTAACCATCCAAATACCACATTGACAACTTTGTACACTCATGGTTCTGTATATATATATATATGTATATTCACATATCCATATTTATATACATTTATATCATTAAATAAGTAAAGATCTAATACCCCACTCTTTTTTGTTTTTGTTTTGTTTTTTGATCTATCTAATAAAAATGCAATCGACAAAAGCTTTATGTCTTCCGGGCAGGTGAAATAGATCTTCTTCTCTCCCTTGGGCCACCGCTGGGTGCTCTTGTGTTTTGAAATCTTGATTCACGAGAAGGATTGCGCAAGGAAGCTTCCACACTCTTTAGCTGCTCTCTCATCTTGTCAGTCAAGGCACCCAACTTGATTGCAGTGAAAAAATTGATCGAAAACCGCATACGGTCCAAGGCTTTGCTGTCAAAAACTCCATTAACATCCACAACGTCCATGGGAAACATGTTTTTGAGAAATGGCTGTATATACGGCTCGTTCAACCTCTCTTTCAACTCTTTGATCCCAATATCCATAACAAGCTCGCTGAAAATAAACTTTACAAAAATTCTTGATGAAGCAGTGCTTTCTTCTTGATTCATGTGTACAATTTCAAAACTCTCAAACCCAATATAGTCGCTGGCAAACAAATGGCCGTAGAGTTTGCCAACGTTTCTCAACTGATTGGGTTCATAAGTCTCACAGTCTTTGGTATACAGCCTCTCAAAATAGTCAGCAAAACTGGTACACCAGCTTTTGTGAAACTGGCAGAGCAACTCAGCCATGATCCCATAATACTTGCTATAAGTTTGTTCGTGACTGCAAGACTTGACCAACACATCAACGGCTTGCAGCTTTTCACCAGGCCTCGTAAGCTTCAACTTGATCAGCTTATGTGCTGCCTCTTCTCCAGAAAGTGATCCCTTGATGACCAAATAGATTTTTTTTTGAAACTCTTGCTGTTCTTTCTTGGTCATGTCCAAAACAATATACTCATTCCCATCGCTTTTAGCTTTATCTTCTGTATTTTCCCTGTTGGTGCTATCATCCTTAGCTTGAGGGCTCGCTATTGACCCAAAAAATCCCGGCATTGATTTCAAATCCTCCTTTGTTATCATGACTTGCTCATCCGTGTTTTTGAATGGATCGATATCTTGCTTTTGTTGAAGCTTTTCCTTCAAAGAGTCCTTATAATAAAATGGAACAGATACGCCCTTTTTCAATAAATTCTCGCTCAGGCTCTGATAAAGTTGCTCGTTTTCAAACACTTTTAAGGTCAAAATGGTTGCAACATAGTCATACTGTTGCGCTACCAGATACTCCTGTATTGCTTCTAGGTATATAACTTCGTCAACTATGCTGTCAAACATACAGCACAACGTCAACAACGCCATGTGCTTAAGGTCTCCGAATAATCTTTTAAACATATATTTGAGCAGATTTGCAAAAACTCGCGGTTCACGTTCATGAATATGGCAAAAGTTTTGATAAACCGGTATTATCTGGTTGAGGTCATCAAGCTTCAAATTTTGAATATAGTCAAACTGCGCTTGTGCTGTGGCTAGTGTTTTTATTAGATCTTCGGCATTGTCCGGTTTTAAAGATTCCATTGTAATGCTTGCGTTTGTGTATCAAGCCAACCAGTGGGCTCAGAAAGTAAGTTGATTCTGGGCGTTTTCTTAACCTTCTCCATGTGTTATGTTTCTTACACTCATCAATAACAAATTAAAGTCAGCCTCGAACAAAAAACTGCAAGCTTGCAAATCGCCTTAATTTTTATTTTTTTGCATTTTTTATTTTTTTATTTTTTTATTTTTTTATTTTTTTATTTTTTTATTTTTTTTTGCCTTGCGTAACTTCGTGCAAAAACAGGGACGTGGCATGTAACAACACTTGGAGCAAACACACGGACATCGCAACGTGTTAACTGGAAAAATTCTTGCCCATATATCAAAACACGTTACAACACCAAAGAAAGCAAGCCACAACAAGCCAAATATCAAAAAATGCTTGCTTTGTTGATCATAGACACAATTCATTTTGAAGACCTATCGAAGAATTTGCAGCCAGTGTATGACCAGTGTGGCAATCCCGATATACAAAAAATCACCGTCCTAGTAACTCCTGCAATCAACAGCGCAAACCTACTTGACGATGTGTTGGGTTATCTGTAAACAAAATGCAGAACAGCGGTCAATGGATACTCTAAAAACATCGACGTGCTTTTCAACGTTGATGTCGGCAGATACATAGCGACGACAGAGTGCAACCTCATACTCGCTCCTAAACGCTTGCACTTGCAACATGAAAACCTAACCCAGTACGAAATCGAATATGCAAAAGAGCTCGAGGGTTGTTCTGTAGACAGTGAACCCAAACAGGATTTTTATGTTGAAGGGTACTACAAAGTAACCGCACTAGGAGGGACTTTTGACCACATACATGACGGCCACAAAATATTGTTAAGTGTGGCAGCCTTCTTGACTTCTCAAAAACTGATTATCGGAGTTACTGATCAAGAGCTACTTGAAAACAAAAAGTTTAAGCAGTATTTGCAGACATTTGAAAAAAGAGTTGAGTACGTTTTGCAATTTCTGAAACTTGTCAAGCCTGATGTGGAGTACCAAATTGTTCCAATCAGAGATGTCTGTGGGCCAACTGGCACTGTTCCTGAGATTGAAGCCTTGATTGTCAGCGAAGAAACCGTGCAAGGTGCTGGAATCGTGAACAAAACAAGAAAAGAAAGAGGTTTGGAGAAACTTGAAGTTTTCGTTGTTAACATTTTGGGTGGGGGAAAAGATTGGGAAGAAAAGTTGAGCAGCACGTACATAAGGGAGCTAGAGTCTACGGCTGCTTCGAAGTCTTCGGCTTGAGCTTTTTATAATACTGCTACTAAATAAAAGAAGAAGAAAAAAACACTCGCAATACTATTTAATCGTCATAGGTCTGTCTCCGGCTACCGTTCTGGAGCGGTCTGGATGGTCCATGAAAAGAACATCAGAGCTGTCTAGTAAGTCGTACGCAACTGTCGACAACTGATCGGCTTCGCTCATATCATACAAATTAAACCACTTTCTTGTTGCATGTGAGTACAAAGACAATTTGATCTTTGAAAACTCTTTTTGGCCTAACCCAAACACGGTGTGTAGTCTCTTGGTCATGTCCTTAATGTTTTCGCCTGGCACCAATTCAAACAAAAAGGAAATCCCATGTGTTTTGTTAAGCGTTTTAAAGTACTGCACAACCACCACCAATTTTTGGTCGTCTTTCAAAGACATAATCCTTGCGCATATTTCTATTTCATTGATGTTCTCAAGAATGGTATCATCTGACAACTTTCCTTGAAATTTATGATCCACGTTGGTCCACAGTAGTAAATCACTAGACTCTTTTCCAACTCTCTGCAATAGTTTTTTTTTCAAATCGGCTACAGTGGAAGAACTAGGCATTTTGAACTCTAGTAAACTGTAGTGGATATAATTATCGCTCAGCCATTTTACTGAAATCGCTTTCAAGTTTTCCAACTCAACAAGCGGAATGGATAAAACCTCATACTCAAACGGTGGAATATTGGCAAAGCTGAAGTTTTTCAAAACATAGCGGTCCAAGGACGACTGGCTGTGCAAGGGAAACCGGCCGTTTTCATAACAAGCAATCAACTTTAAATACCTCCAGTCAACCTGCAACTCAGCTGCACATTTCTGAGCCAACTCCTCAAAAGTGCACTTGACTGAAACCCACAAACCAAATTCCTTGTCGAATCCTGGTTTTACAAACTCAGATTTTGCAGAGGAACTTGAAAAGTTTAGCTTCAGCCTGTACCTCAAATATTCATAACACTCCTGAATATTGGTGTCTACTCCAAAAGTAAGTATATCTCCGCTGAGCAATTCTGAGTCAAATACTGTAGACTCTGTGTCCACAACTTGAATCTCATTTGGGCTTATTTCCTCATAGCAAAACGGCAAAAGCCCTTGCACCTTTTTAGCTACCTGTTGGTATATTTCTGATATCTTTGCTGTTTTGTCCACCAAGAGTGCTTTGTGACCTTTTATTTGCTTATCGCTTTTCAGTACTTTAATGAAAAGCAAAACTTGGTCGTCTGAAATTTCTCCCTCGTCAGAGTTGTCTGCGTACAAAACTGCATCAAGACATTTGGCAAAACCAAATTTTTTAAAAGAGCTTTCCAAACTTGCGTCATCCTCATTCAAAATCTGGTATAATCTCAAAGTGTGTGTTTGTCTGTAACCCAATAACCACAATCTTTTGCAACCAATTTTTTTCTTCAAGTCTCTGACAGTGCTTGTTTTGAGCACTTTCAATTCTAATGGCTTAGAATCGTACAAGTCTGGGTGATATAGTTTACTTTGGGTATTTGGAAATATATCAAACCCTTCATAATTGCAAAAGTCTTTTTCAGATACAACACTTATTTTGTAATAAGAGCGCATTTCTTCAATATCCAATTTTCTTTTGATTTCTTCTTCCCTTTCTTGAGCTAGTGTATTTACCACATCTTTTGGAAAATCTTTTTGCGAAACGTCAACGAAAACATCCTCCTTAGCTTCCCTCTCAATGTAAACCAACATGTAAGCGCTCGTTTGGCGTCTTATTAGGTAGTTTTGATACCTTAAACGAGACATTTTTTTGATTTCTTCATCGCTAAGCTTGTTACAGCCAAAATTGTCATCAAACACTGCAGATTTGCTCACTCTCCAAACACGGTCGTCATCAAATCTATACCATTGGTCATCGCTAGGCTTGATCATCGCATAGTAGTGGCCCGTGTCAATGTCTCCGCTATGAACCAAGACAGCATGAAGATCGTAAACTTTTCCATTACCATAGGGAGACAAGTCAATAGATTCCGGAAACTCGTATCTATCATTTATTTTAATCAACCTGTCAAAATTAAAATCGTATTCAAATCTTTTGAGCTGAAGGTAAAGAACTGGCGGAAAGGATTCGAATATCACACCTTTTTCAGCGTCTTGAAGTCCATACCCCTCTGTTTGGTATTGATTTTCTCCGTCCAACGTTTCAACTTCTATGTAGTTCTGAAAGGACTGTTCGAGATTTTTCATATCTTTTACATTCAACTGGATGTCCCAGAAATCCTCAATTCTTGAGGACTCGTAATCAATGTTTATACACTTGATGTAACTTTTCATTTTTCCAACAAACATATCTCCCAAACTCATCTTGCTTTCCAATTTGTCCATCAATATACGGTTTAATTCCTGCACGTCGTGCTGCGTAAACGCATCGCCTGTGTCCCAACCAAAACTTTTTGTCAACTCAAGGGTATCCAACGGCACATCGGATGTCTCTAGTAGATAAAACGCCCTTTGAAGTGCTAACGCCACACTGTCACTTGGGTTTTCGCCTGCCGTTGGGATAGCATACACCATTTTTCTGAATTTCTTGGTAAAAAAATAGGTTTGTAGCAAGGAGTTCAAATAGCATGTTGCTCCTTGGTTGTTAAGACCAACAAACCCAGTAACTTTTTTGGAGTTATAGTTGACAAAATTGTGCCATAAAACCCCGGTTTCGTCTTTTATAATACGAACATACACTGATATATTCGTTTTCCCTTCAACGATTAGCCCAGTGGACAAAAGGTTTTTCGAGTTGGAGTATTTTGTTTTTAGCTTATCCAATTCGGCATAATCAGAAAACCCCCAATCCGTTTCTGTTTTGTTGAAGCGATGATGCGAGGATCTGACAATATTAACTGAGTTTTGACCAGGTCTAGAAATAACTACAAAAAACTGTGCGCAGACACTCCAATCTTCTTCTTCATCATCATCATCATCATCATCATCATCTGTGTCTTGGCTGTTCTTTTCCTCCTTTTCCCCTTCGCCTTCTTCATCATCATCTTCCTCTTCCTCATCCTGTAACCGTTCTGCTTCCTCCTCTTCTTTGTTACTTATTTCTTGTGTTTGGTTACTAGATTTTCTTGCTTCTACAACTTTTCCGTCAATAACTTTTTCGTTTTTCTGAGGTTTTGGTTCTATGTACACCGCTAAATACTTGTTACTGTTGTTCCCATTTGGAAAGATCAAAACATTCCAACTATATCCACCCAACTGAAACCCAGGAGATACATGTTTGTGCTCCAACGCATTCCAATTATCAATCTCCCAGGTAAACCCTCCTTCAATCTCAGTTTCATATTCGTTGAACTTGGGAAACAATTCTTCCACGGGCTTCCCTAAATCTATCAAATCAGTAATCTTATCCTGCATTATATGTTGTTTCTCGTGGAGCTTACTTATCAAATTCGCTTCCTTTCTTTCTGATTTTCGTGTTATAGCTGCTTTGTCTCGCTATAGCTTATTTTGTAATTTTTCTCCTTTTATTGGTCAAACACGTATATGATTAGGTGTCGAACAAGTTGCATGTTTTTGCAAATGGGGCAACTAAAATTTGTCAACCCCGGTGACCCTTATTATTGGTGATTCCACTTATATCCTGAAAAATTCCCAGAAAGCTGATAGGAAACACCGAGAGTGTAGAAAAGTCTGCAGAATGCCGAGCTCACAGTAAAAAACTTTCGGACTGTCTTTAGAAAGTTGTACGCTTGAGGTTTTGAACGTTAAATACTTACGTCAACAAGGGAAACAAGAGCAGCAAGCCTATTTTGCCAAATAGCACTAAACAAGGTAACTGCTGTTGGAGTTTCAGAAGCTTTGAAGCTTAAAGCTTAAATGGTGGAAAAAAGAAAAAAAATTTAATTGAAAACGTTAATTTTTGCTTATTTTCAGACTACCAACTTTATCATTTTCTCCATGCATGTTTCTTACTTCAAACAGCAACATTGATTGATAAAAAATAAACAAAAATAAACAAAAGTAATGATCTTCATATGCGTGTTTTGAACACGACACAACAAGTCTTTTATGATTGACTCTGCTATGGAAAGATAGTTCTTTCTGTTTTCCAAGTTTTGGTGTTCGATCAATCAAAAACAATGCTCAAAAAGTCTCTGATTAGGAGACTTTTGATAAATCAAACAGCACACACATAAAGGGCTATGAAAACGAGTTGTTACTTGAAGAGTGTCTCAGCTCAAAAACATTTTATTTCTCGCAATGTGCAACTTTTCAAATAAGCAACCAGGACTTCAAAAGCTCTAAATTTATTAAGGCTTTGTGAAAACACTTTTATGCTTACCTTTCACAGGAAAAACAGGTGCTGCTCCTTGGCTTCTCTGTTATTTTCTTTTTAATTGTTATTTTAGCTGTGCCAAGTAATAGACCCAAATATAGCAAGCAGAATTTGCCGTAAAAATAAATCAGCGTTAATCCATGGAAAGCCAGGATATTTTGAAGAGTTGTGACGACAAATGTTAGAAAGCATTGAGATATGAAAGCAGTTATTATGCTTGCTTATCAATTTTTGTAGAAGTTTGGATATGCGCTTGGCAATAGACGCTTTAAACATTTTGGTAATACACTTTGA
>ERZ794936.88-NODE-88-length-67539-cov-6.431673_pt1 | contig 67539 bp, 40 predicted proteins | sample MGYA00511083_ERZ794936 | MGnify/ENA primary metagenome ERZ794936 (study PRJEB30137, sample SAMN04331409) | food metagenome | isolation source: Y2 must sample point D1 replicate A | place: Australia: South Australia | collected 2014 ... | reverse complement strand
ACACAATTTTTATCAAGGCATTGTGGCCGAGTGGTTAAGGCGATGCACTCGAATATTTCGGGCTCATGCATTGGGATTTCCCGCGCAGGTTCGAATCCTGCTGATGTCGCTATTCTTTTTTGTGCTGGATTTTCTTAGTACGATTTGTTCCTTTTTTTTTTAAAAAAAAGAGAGTTGACAACAAAATTAGGAACACCAGCCGTACGTGTTTGAACAGACCTTTCATTTGCCAGCAGTAATAATAGGTACCACAGTAAGACCTGTCTATAAGGATCTTGGTTAAAGAGATAACCTGGCTATATTCATCAAAACACAGCGCGAGAAATTGTTTTCCACACCAAAAATGCGCTCTTTAAGAAGATAACCTGGGTACTATCTCTATTTCTGCTCAAAAGATGTGATCCTTATGAACAGGTCTTTCTGTATAGAAATTACGGCGGGATGGCGCGCGTGTCGACATGATATTAAGGGTCATACAAACTGCTTTTGGGTAAATAAGATGTATTGAGAAGTAAGTGATAACTAGGCATATTCATGCAGTAACACATGAAAGTTAGAATTGGTCTCAAAAATAAGTGGGACGTTCATGAGTAATGAGATGATTCAATCAACCCTGGTTGCAGCTTGTCGCGTCGGTGTAAAGCAGTCAAATCTGCCTCCAAATACCACATCTTTCTAGTGAAAATAGAAAAAGCACTGATGATATCCTTTCATGAAGCGTGATATAACGTGGTGAGCCTTTTATCGCGAGTTTCTCACTAAAATATGGGCGAGTCATCTCTTCAATCAAGATCAACCAAGATCTTTTTTGACGGGTAGCTCTATCACGGGAGTCGATTCCACATGAGCGATCATCGCGTATGAACTTTCGATGTCAAAATCTCATCCTTCTCGAGCTATAGCAACTCTAGGTCAGCCATCATGCAAATGTGGTCCGACGGAAACATGCCTAATCTAGGCTGTGCACAATCCGGTCGTCCCAAATTCTCGCCCGAAGGCATTTGAAGAAGTGCCATGAGTCTCATCTGTGTTTCCTGGGTAAATTGCGTCAATGATTCTATTTTGGTCCTTGCCTCACCATCCCACTCGGTGACCACAAAAATGTAATCTAATAATTCCTGCGAATGCGTACCCCAATGGGAAAACCACGGCTCGTTAGTGATTGGCTGACAGTTTTCACCATCCACTGATCCGTACCCAACAGAGTATAATGAGATGGCTCTTGCATTGATTCTATTGTGTAAATGTTCAAGTGTGGCGACTCTTTTCACGGTTTCTGGTGTTTTCGAGTAGGGCCGGGTTCTGTGGTCACGGCCATCCTCCATGCGCCAAAGAAACGTGTTCATTGAGACGATGAGCTTATCGTGAGCCCAGCGAGGGAATTGCACCGGTTTTGAAACTAGCGATAGATACGCTGCGTCATCCCCGGTCGAGTTGAAATCGCCCGCTATGAAAGTGTAAAATTGGAACGGAGTCGCCGCACACGCTATTCGAACGGAATCTGCGAATTTTTGTGTGGCGGTCATCAATGAAGCAGTAAATTTGGTTCTTTCCGCGGACCGGACGCCTCTCAGAGGTAGGTGAGTAGTCCCCACTATGATGGCGTCTTTTGACGGCAGCTTAAATCCATCAAGAAACTCATTCCTGAATTGCAAACACATAAATAGCGCTCCGTGACGAGAGGCTGGTTCTACTTCGTGCCCAACATTGAAAGGCAGAAATGTAGTGCTTTCATGGTCAAATTCTTGGAAAAGCTCCCACTTATAGCCGATTGCTATTGAGTGATATTTATTTGGATGTGCCACCCGTAGAATGTACCCATACCTTGCAAATCGTTCTATCCATCTGGAATGATCCGAAAGTTCCTGAAGACAAACAATGTCTGGATTGTACCGCGCGATTTTGTTCATGAGAATGGTGGACCGTGCGTACTTCGGAGTAGGGTATTTCTCCCATTCACAGGGCTCAAACAAATTATAGGTCATGATTGATAATTGCGGCCCATTGGTATATTCTGATTCTTGAATTCGCAACATTGGCCTATACCAGCACAAATCATTGAGTCTGCGCCGAACAATAGGTGGACATTTGTCATGGGATCTTACGAACAGCCATTCTGCCTCGGCCATAACTCTCTTTGCTAAAGGCCTTCTTTGATAAAAATAAATGTACTTCTGAGACGTGCCGAGACTAGCATTTATCAAGCGAGTGGCCGTTGGAATGCTAAGATGCAAAAAATGAGGATCTGCTAGAGATTATGAGATACGGTGACACTTCTTTGGCCAATTTTTCCTAATTTCGAGCCGACTCTACCAGATAATTTTCCTAGTATTTCACTCTAATTGAAAGCACGTCCTCGAGGTTTATGATAATCTCGATATAGTGTAGATGAATAATGGGCATCTCAAGATCTGGACCATCGCATGGATCTTGTCCCCGGCGACATATCGACAGTACACAGGACGAGCCTGCACAACAGATATCATTCTGATCAATAGACAATAAAAAAATATCACTCTGCATAGTTACGTAACCAATAAAGCGGATGTTGATTTGATTGGTCCGATGAGGCTCAAATTATTGGTCGAAAGTTTAGAGATGAGACGGGGCAGGTGGGCACTTCGTGACCCTCAAAAATACACCTGCGAATTGAAAACAAAATCTTTGGGCTGGCAATTTGGTTTACTTAGCATGATCTTGGTTGTCACATATATGGAACTGTGGCCACACGCTTGAATAAGTGAACTCTCTCTTGATTTCTTTGACTCGAAAAAGTTTTGCCGAAACTAAATTCAAGTCTCTTCGATTTGAGATCTGCCGACGTGAGCTTTGAGAACTAAGAACCACTTTAGTGCCTAATATCAATTTGAGACACCCAAAAAAAGCCTTTCGGGCCTTTGAGTGCCTCAGTATTCACTATAAATTAAAAAAAGTTTTGATGCTCTTGGGATAAACAAACTGTGGAGCCCGAGTTTCACGAAACAGCTCAGCCTCATACTACCCATGACTAAAATTCCTTGTTTGACTTACCAAAATCGCGACCAGAAATCCAACCATTGTAAAGACCAAAAGGCTTCGGTCGCATAGTGACGAAATAATGGTGTACTGTATTCAAATCTTATATAGCATTATACTAGATTAGCTGCAAAAAAAGAGGGGCACGTGCTCTGTATAGGCCAATCTCGCGGCCGCGTGCGCCACCCATAGTGCTTTCTCTAAATTCCAGATAGGCCCCGCGCTGTGCGGCCTCAGCTCAGCTCGGTTTTAATTCAGAACGCTAAAACTTCACTAATCTCGCGTCCGCAGACTTCGACGATAGTGGATAAACTCCTTGGGTTTTCAACACTGGATGTTGCTTCAAAATCAATAAAGCAAATATATCGGATGAAAAGCTGGTCAGGTAAGGCAAATTCCTTATCACATTTCAATTGTTATCATTGTCATTGTCGCAGATAAGCGTCTTATTATCTATTAGCAAACTTCCAGGCAAGTCCACAAAAGGCGTTTCAAAATGGTCATTCAAGGAAAAACAAGGAAAAAGGTTGCAAAAACCGAGCCGCCTCGACCATCGCCCGTGTCCCGGATCGAGAAAATTGCATCTTTAAAGCGATATCCGGATAAGGACTATGCATTGGATTTACTCCACCAAATGGCACGTGCAGTGGCGCCGTTGATCCATGAATATAAGTTCAAAGTAGGCACACTTTGCGAGATGTTCCCTAAGCTGCCAAATCTTCTTGGGTTGAATGTAAACCGTGGGCAAAAAATCCTCATTCGGTTGCGGCCGCCTCATAACGACCGGACGTTTTTCCCCATGGGGGACCTTATCGGCACGTTTCTTCACGAACTCACACATAATGTGCACGGTCCGCATGACGCGAAGTTTTATGCGTTTCTAGATGAGCTTCGGCGGAAATACGAATCGGGAGCGTTTTTAACTAAAGATTATGTCTGTGAAGAGAGCAAGTTGGGTGGAGGTTATCAGGCCCCATGGGCAACGCCACAGTCGATGCGCCAGAAGAGGCTTGAAGCATTGTCTAAAGGTATGTACAAGGCCGAATCACGTAGAGTCGGCGGCAAAGCCCCTGTGGGTGACCTTAAAAAGGCAATGTTGGAGGCCGCAGAGAGACGGCTACGAGATTCCAAATGGTGTTCGCAAAATCAACACGTGGAAAGTCTCAATGAGGATGATGACTTGGAAGTGCAGGTGCTCCCACCGATGAAAAGAGGGAGCCCTAAACCAGCCTCGGATCAGACTTATAAGGACGTGATTGATCTTACAAAGGAGGAGGTTGGGGACGATGATGATATCGAGATTATTGCTGTGGATGCATGTGAACACGACTCCACTCAAAAGAGCGGGTTATCTCAGCTACGACCATCGATTCTCGAGGAGTCGTCTTTCACCGCCGGAAACTTCGAAATGCGGTCAACTGTGCGCTACTACGTGTCGAGCTCTCCAGGTAGAACATTCATTGGAGACGAGATGCGCTCACGGCGCAAGGTTGTGGCGGACCTTGATTTCGAGCACATCATTGAAAGCTCGTCGGTTGTAGAGGTGTCAAGTCTGGGTTCAGAAGTGGGAAATTTGATCGAATACCATTCCTCCGAGTCCAGCATTTCTTCAATTGAGAGCCCATGTGACGTCTTGGGAGCGATTCCAGGGAATCTAACGGATATGAAGGGCAATTCTCGGATGAATGGGGTACAACCGGTTGAAACCAACGTTCTCAAAGCGAATTTGAAATCAGAAAAGGCAAAATCTGTCGAATTGAAACCGCTCCAAGAGAATACATCCGGTAAAGCAAAGAATCAAAATGGAGGAAAGAGGAGAAATGGGGCTCTGCTGGGCGCAGCGGCCGCCAGTGGCGAAAACGCAAAGTGTGATAAGCGGCAGGGAAAAGTGTCGAGCAAGGACCAGAAAAAAGAACTAAAATCTAAACTGATAAGAAAAAAGAAAACCAGCAAGGAGCCGCTGGCTGCCGAGAAAAAGAAACGAGCTCGCAAGGAGGTACGGTGTGTTTCATTCCTGGAATTGTTTTAAAACTAGCGCCCAGCGCGATAGTTAATAACGGGCTCGCGGGGGTGATACGAGAACGAAAGTGGCAAGTGGAGAGCGCGCGCACGTGACTTTTGCGTGGGAGCGGCACACGGAACGAGGTGTTATGCCATTATCCTGAATCAGGCCACCTATAAGCAAAGAGCACCAAGTTTGTCTCTTCTTTTTTTTCTTTCTCATTGATAGACTCCCGAGAATGCAGAAAACTGACTCCGTTTTGAACTTGACCAAGCCGTCGTTATACGGCATTTACAACTCGTCGTCCACGAACTTGAACCTGGAAAACGAGGAGGTCGAGGAGTATATTGATGGAGCCAAACTTCACATCAAGTCCGAGGAAAGTCGCCCTGCGACATCGAGAAGACCATCCTCCATCGAGCGGAAAGCCCCACCTACGTCAATTCCCGTTTTGTTGTTCAAATTCATGTACAGAGTGGCTGTTGTCGTTGCCGCGGCACTGGCGTACAATGAGGTGACAAGGAACATTCACACAACACATGTTGACGGCAATGGAGCCGATATCAATGCATTCTTGACGCATTTCATGGGCAGTTTCAAACCCACAACCATGCTTCCGTCGGAGAATAGGCTGGGTTCGATGGACATGATCGACCGTTTGCTTACGTTGTTTTTCGAGGGTCTTGCATTGAGTAGCATAGTGCCTGCTTTGGACAAGTACATGCCTTCCTGGGGCACCAAAAGAGTCTTGACGCTGAACCCTGACCCCAAGCATCGTGCCAATTTGACGAACGACATCATTAGATCGCTGATAGCATTTCTCGGAATCCTGTATGCGATCAGAAACATTGAATGGAAGTCTTCGCTTCAAATGGCCATGACCTGGACGCTCATCAATCCTGGCTTGTGGCTTATCTTGGACGGCACGCTAAATGGATTTGTTGGTTCTATTTCCGTGGCGTTTGTGGGATCAGCAGTCATTTATATGCAAAGTGGTGGTCAGTTTGTGGGAGACTCCGAAAACTTGTTCACCATTTTCCTTTTCATTGCAAGTTTCTTCTTTTGTGGCGTCATTATCTTCGGAAAATTGGGCCGCTTTTTATTTGGTCAGCGATAGATGGAATTCTACGAAGAATACGACTATGGAAAACAATCATGACAAATTTGAGTAAACTGCAACGCAGGAGCTAAATGTTAGCATTCGCACGAAGAGGTAAAGTTAAACTATCTTGAGAAAACCTGGTGCTCAACACCGACTATCAGGCCCGAATCAACCCATTTTCATTTAGCTCATGACTGATATGAATCGTTGCTAGCCTCAACTGCAATAGGAACAAGCGCAAAAATTTTGTTATACTCTATCGTGTAGTCTTTCTTCCTGCTAGGTAATAATTGTCGCAGGGAGTAGCCTGTGGTCGCGAGGCTGACTACGGTCATCTTTGAATTGCAAAACACGATTCTATAGAAACCCAACACTAGACGGTTTGGAACCCTCCAGCAGGCATCTGTAAAGTCCATTTGCTGCAATACAAAATTATTGAAAATTATTTGACATTTAAGAAATATTGTAGAGCCAGAGGTAGGGCACTAAGGAGTGCATACAACGTAACCAATGAAATGAGGGTCAAATCTCACTACGCCAAAATCCTTTCTCCAAAGGAAAACCAAATAAATACCCTACAAAAAGCCACACACGAGAGCAATGAGCGGCGGTCCAGTTCCAGTGTGGAAAAAGTACACGACCAGGCCTACGGGGATCTGGGAAAAAATCAGACAGTGGCTCGTGCTTGTGCCCAACAGATCCCTGGGTAACCCAGTTGTTGAGCATTTCAGAGCGGTGCCTCCCGGCGCCAGAATCGAGGAGGCCAAAAACTATAAGGACCCAGTGACGATCCCGGCTGGTGACATTAGAGGCAACCCATACTATAAGCGTGACTACAGACGCAATTACCCTCAAATTCGTGCGTTTGACCAGACGAAAGTGCTGGGCTTGTTGACGTTGGGTAACGCCGAGAAACCTAGAATCTCGATCGGCGAGAAGGGCTCTAAGGAGTTGGCTGCATTTTCGGCGGGTACCACCGTCAGCTTGGCATCGACTTTGACCAGCGCTGACCAAAACATGATCAAGGGCCAGGTCTTGGGTTATTCTGGTGAGCCTATCGTGGCGCCTTCCTTGCACAAGTTCAAATGGAAGATCTTACAGGAACCAGAGCACGGTATGTACACAGACGACTATCCATGCCGTACGTTCACCATGGAAAGACCTACTCAATAAACCACATCTAGCCCGTGGATTGGGCGCCTGCATGCATCATATGCACCATTGTATATTTAAAGACTATTCATTGTCAATGATAGAAGAATCGTTGCCTGCCATGTAATTGAATGACTGACGCGAAAGCTAGCCCAGCCAGTTCTTTCATGGGCCTTGAACGTCCAAGGGCCTCAACTCATATTGTAGACGATCGAAGTCGTAAGCACGTAGCAGGAAGTCGGCGCATTGTGTTGGCTTCCATCTTCTTGCTGTTTCAGGAAGTATCTTGTTTGAGCCTAGATCCAGCCACGGGCTGTCTAGTCAAACAAGTGCCTGGATATGAACTGCGCCCCCACTATCGAATACTACTGGGTATATGGGAGATACTGAAACCGTCACATTCGACGTCTCTCAATTACTGCAAACCATATGTATAAATGGAGAACTCTCTGATTTTTAGCAAGATTTATCAACTTGATCAATTACTTCGCTCACTTATCGTTTTAGAACTTTGTCTGCCTCGTAGCTCTATGTGCGGGAATACCATTGTCATTTGAAGAGCGAACCACAACTTGAGATACTCAACTCCATGTAAATTTGTCGGCGACATCATGTTATCGGTCTCACATGCGTGTACTACTACATATGGTGTCTGAAGAATCGGGTGGATGTCAATTGCCGTGTATTGGCTCCCATAGTCCACTTTATCGTCGACACGAAAATGTAGTACCGGCACCTGATAAAACCGATCATAGCTTATAACCATTTCGATGTTTTGCCCTTCTTCTTCGCTATGTTTAGCTGCTGAGCCATTCTCAAATGATAAATGGATATAAAGATACTTTGAGCCGTAATACTGCTTTACATACGCATTAGTGATGTTCATCGGTTGCTTAGCATGGAGATCAGCGAAAAGAACCTCCGAAAATTGCTCAATTGACTCATTGAAGCTGGCGTCATTCATATTTAGTATTGTATGACCAAGGCTTTTGATATTTTCAACGACACATGCTCTTTGCAGTATGTGGCGCAATCGGTCGAAGCCTCTACGTCAAACAAAGACTAAGACCACTTTCGCCCAGGGCTCAAAGATAGGTCATACATTCCGATTCCAGGGACTACGGCGAAATGGGAACAAAAAAAGTGTGAATATCGAAAACTTGAAACTTTTTCGAATTTTGAAGAAAGACATTAATAAGCCCTAAAAAATCTATCCATAAAACATGAATGGATGAGGCGTTTAGTTCACTCGTGCACGTGCACGTGCCAGGAATGCAAGCCTTGATAGCCAGTGTTTTCTCAAGTCCAAAAGCCAGAGAAACTGGACGTCACTTAAAGAATCTTATGCAAATAAGCTAACTGTGCCGAGCTTGCAAGGAAGCGAAGGTAATAATTTCACACAATTTTCAGGACTACAGTTTGCAAAAACCCTTCGTTAGTCGTGCATTATATATATAAGAGACGCCTTTTTCGTCATTGACACTCCTGAAAACCTGTAACAAAACCCCTATTTCTCAACTCGCTTAATTTAAACTCATTTCGCTTTCTTCTCTTCGTCCTCAGGCATCGTGGACTCACTCAACAAGCCCAGCTTACCATTGAACAAGATGCCCAGGTTGCTGGCGCTAATGGAGTTTCGGTTATACATTTCCTTGACTTTTTCTGCGTTAGGGTGTTTCAAGGGAACGCCGCTCACGCCCGACTTGTTACCGCCGAGCTGTTTCTGCATGGCGTAGTCCCCACTATCAAAGTACTTTTTGTCCTGTAGTTTCGAGGAGAGGATCTGTTGCTTGGTTGGAAGCTTGCCGTACATTTTGAAAATGCGCAATTCCTGCGGCGACAATTTAGATAAATCAATGCCTTGCTCGTTCCGGGGAGGCCCCAAAGGATCCTCGTCTGAAGACATATTTATTGGTCTTATTTGTGTTTGGGCACTTGCCATTTCGAGGGGGTTAAAAGGCGGAGTGAGAATTTGGCGCAGCGCCACGGGCGTGGGGCAGCCTGGCCATGTCACGTGCAGGACTGCCAGAATTGTCGGCCAAATTCAGTGAAGCAAGCTAGCGCCAACGCCAGGGCGGGTTCAGGTAGAATAACCAAAAAGAATCTTGCTTCAAATTTTTTGAAACCAAGTTTTTTGTCCATATAGACGAAATTTTCTGTGGGTATATTATTGCAATTTGCAAGCGCGGTGCCCCAAGATTATACTGTTCGCACCCGGCAGATGTCATTCAGATGATCTTTCGATCAAGAAGGAAAAGACAATGTTCGCCATAAAATGATAACAGAATGTTTGAATTTGCCTGTTGTACCACCTAGACTTTCATTCAACAAACCATTTAACGAACAAATGTTACCGAGCTTTGCTTCACAAAGATTGCCCTTGCGAATCCTTGACTTCGCAGTATTAAAGGCTTTTGAAGATGAAAGACCTAGCTTTTGGCCAAATGCATGAAAATGAATTCCGAGATCCATGGCCAGAAAGTGGCAACTAGAATCAAGAGATCAACCAGGTAGACTATGAACCCATAGAGCTCAATCGGAATTGGTAATCTATTGGGAAGCCTACTGACCGCGAGCACTATCTCGAAATCAGAATATGTTACTGGCTTTGGGGCATAAAAATCGGCTTGGTAGTCAATAACAATGTACACGTCTAGGTTGTCGGTATTCGACTCTAGCCCCACAAACGCATGCTCTTGTATGTATTTATGAGTGATGTTGAAATTGACCGGTGTCGTTGCCGGCCAGCATAGTTTCACACTGATGAGGTCGTTTGAATCAAACATACTGTTGTTGTAGTTGTTCAATCTCACGTACAACCGTTGTTTTGGTTTCAAAAAAAAGTCGTACGGTATCGTGAGCACCAGATTTTCTATGCTGTATGATTCAAGCGTGAGAATTGGATGGTCCTCAAGAATTAATGAGGTCTCGTTGAGAAATTTGACCTCGTTACTCATGGAACTGTCCGATCTGTGCAAGGGAATATCGTAGTAGTTAGGAATCTGGAATCCATAGGCTTCTGTATTGGCCCACGCTAGGGCGCACAATGAGAGTATGAGAAAGCGCCTCAACATGCTAGAGATGTATGAACAGGATACAGGTTTGTATCAGTCGAATTGCACGGCTGGATGAATTGTGAGGCTTCTTCACCTAACTTTTGATGCCCTCCAAATCGGGTCTATTCGCATGTGTTGATTCTCGGATGTTCGGGTGTGTTAACAACTTGTGGCCTTTAAAATATGTGCCTAACGCATATCATATAATCTTCGTTTCCAACGAATGACATGGTGCTTCAGCTCATTGTGCTGATTTTGCCGCTCGATATCCACGTCCACATCGATCGGGAAATTGAATGTGAAATTGGCTAAAATTACCTTAACGTAAGCCTCGGTCGTGTACCAACCATATAAGTGTAAGTGGTGTAGGTTCGAAAACGTTTCAATGAGGGTAGCCAAAATCGTCAGCGTGAGCAATTTTTTATTTTCTGTGTATTTGTCAAAACCAATTGACAATCGGCGAAGCGAAGCCAGGTGGCCCGGAAATGGAGCTTTCAAAAACTCAATGAATCTTTCCTGTAAGACGAACGAATTGTTGTGTGAGTAAGTGATGGCGAGTGTGCGAAGCGAGTCTTGTAAATTAAACAGAGCTAGGTTAAACGGGTACTGCCATGTGCAGTCGTGGAGGTTTAGCTCGGAAATCGCCGTGCTGGGCATCTCCTCGGCATTCCAGTCGAAGTGAAACTTGTGTAGTGTTAGCACATGCAAATAAGTGAAGTTATCTAAATGACTCAAGCAGAATGTCTTGCGGCTCTGGGTGACCTGCGCATTAATGAGATTGAGGCTGCGTATATGAGTACACTTGTTATACTTAAGCCAATGTGACAGGCTGGCCGAAGTTATTGCCACAGCTTTTAGGTTTGGAAAAGTTTCGGCATTTAGAAGCTCGCCAAATGTATTCTGTTGGTACTCGTTATACGCGTCTGGCGTGGTGATGTGGATTAGTTCGCAGCAGAACCGGGCCAGCAAATCTGGACCTACTTCCGACTTTAGGCTTTGTAACTCAAGTATCTGCGTCCATGTCACGTGAAGCTGCCTCATAATGTAAGAAATTAGCCGCTGACGGTATCTATGGCAAGTTAGCGCAAGATTCTTCACGTCCTTGCGAGTCGCATATGCAAAGATAAGCTCGAGAATTTCCGAGGGTAGGTTGATAAGTGTAATTTCCATGGTTCAAACTGGTGAAACCTTTTTTTCTATAATTTGTCCTGACTATGGAAAGTGTTGATGTTTTGGGGGATGGGTCATGTATATGGAAAGAACTAAGTCGAATATATCACTGATCGAAACCAGTGGCACGCCATTGCGTCCACAGATCGGAGCTCGGGCCGCACACTGGCCCCGCCGCAGCTGACAGCTACCCCGGACTTCGCACCTTTCATGTTTGGATCGATATCATGAAATTGCAGTTCCGCGAGTTTTGTTTTCTCCAAAAAACGAAGGGTTGAAACTTGTTATTTCTTTCGGAAGAAAATGAGCAGTCGAATTTTAGTTTCGACGTGTTTTGAGAACAAAGTGCTTCTCATTGTATTTACTAGCGTGGCCTTGTGTGCCGGTTCATCTTGTTCTCGCCAATCGCCCAAAAGACGCCTTTGCTGAGTCTGGAAAATCCGCAGATCATTTCTAACCAACATTGATTCTCCAAAGCGGTCTTAGGTGACTCAAACTGCTGAAATCTCGTGTCATATCTCAGTTTTTATTTGAAAAATAAAAGAAAAAATCAGAGAAAGAACGTTTTTTTGCTTATCTTTCAACCCATACCATATCAATTCTTCAAATAAATTCAGCCTTCCATTCCGGCCCACTTTCCTTCCGTCCACACCTGTCATGTCTCCCAAGTTCCCTACAAAAAGGCTCCTTTTAGGAATTTTCACAGTATTGGCCCTATATATACTATGGGCCCAAAATGCAAAAACAATCACAGACTCTGTTGCTCATTTGGATTTCCAGTTTGACCCCATAGAAAGGTATAGTCTAGACTTCAAGAACAGCTGGATCATCACTGCCACATTGATCATACTTGCTACATATCTTTTGGCATCATGATTTTTGAAAGAGATCCAGTTCACTCAAGGAATCTTGTCACCAGTCATGACTGGATAGCATTATGGGTAATAATGAAGAGACATTGATCAATCAAGTTCCGAAAGATCACGGGACATTGAAAATTAAAACTACACGCTCATAAGTGAAATCAAAAAAAAAAAAAAAAAAAAAAAAAAAAAAAAAACACTATTTCTGTTATTGGCGGTATCTGGAATTGACTGCATAACCGTTATGGATGCCCGCACAGCTTTCCAAAGTCTTCAGACGTATGTTGATGAAACAACGCCGACAGCACATACAACATGGTTGAAAGTTCGAACTTTATGACATCCAGCCAAACATTAAGGCTGAATTTCGGGCTAGGTATCTCTTGAAAAGGATATGCACAACCGGCCATTGCTATGATTGGGGCATGTAGTGTATCAATTTCCTCAGAAGCGAATGAACCTTGATGGGGCACCGACCTTTTCATATGGCCTGGAAATGATGCTTTTGAAAAGCTAGATCTCATTGGCTATCTGTTTTTTCTCTTCAGTTTTATTCTTTGAATTAAAAGTTGCCAGGCCAATTGGGTTTAACTCACGGTCCACGCTTGGAAATTAGGAATGTAGCTGAATTCGTTGACATTGCGTGCAAGGAAAGATGAGCTTGGACTATGGAGTCATGACAATAAGCAGCGTGAAACACTGCCTTCTCTCATTAAGGGTGTTCAAGGGGAGGAGGATGTGGCTCTAAGAACAATCATTTGAAGAATGAATGACTCAAAGGCCTAAAAGGTGAAGAAAATCGAGGAAGACCTATGATGTATCAGGCCGTATATACGAGGCCAAGGCGATTTTGACCCACCCATGATCAGACAGTCGAGTCAGGCGACCGTCAAGTATATAAACGCTGGCTCTTTCTTTAAGTGGATTAGAGGGCCAAACCGTCTACACAACATTTTTCCAAATCTCGAAGTGAACGTAACATTCCATGCTATTAGCTGAGCGGGATCTGTGACGGTTTTTATCATCAATCATGAGAGAGGCGAGAAATAAAAAAAAATCCATACTTTTCCCGATCTTTACGTACATGTATTTCTCCTTTTCGAGAATAAAGACTCTTGAGAAAACAGGTAACCACATAATCCCAAATTGGCATCTCTGATTAACCGTGGTTGGCCGAGAATTGCAGTGGTATAATAACTGCGAAGAGAGCCAGGCCTCTCATGAACTGAGAATACAAAATAGATGGTATAAAAGTCACGCATATATAGACGAATTTGATTGAGTACACGCTCAATCTTTTACTCCATCTTACTGTTCACCTCAAAGCAAGTGGGCGGACAATTTATAGTCAAATAACGATTGTCAACATATGCGGCACAATTCCGTGCACTTTGGTGACTAGTCCACATCTCCGGGATGCGCATCGCAGAATCCAGAATATAGATCCCCACAATACCCATCATGGAAACAGAAATCGAGAATCTACGGAAAAGAGTCGCCGAGCTCGAAGCTGAAAATCGACGATTGAAAGGTGAACAGCTCACGGAAAACAGCGCCAAAAATAATGTGTTAGTACATGAATCAGATACTGCGTTGCCCATGTCCTTAGAGGAGTATAGACGGTATGGACGGCAGATGATAGTGCCTGGATTTGGCTCGCTTCAATCACAACTCAAACTCAGAAACGCCAAAGTTTTGGTGATTGGGGCAGGCGGCTTGGGCTGCCCTGCATTGCTATACTTATGTGGCGCTGGAATAGGCAAAATCGGTATACTAGATAATGATGTTGTTGACGAAAGCAATTTGCACAGGCAAGTGCTTCACACCACAACTTCGGTGGGAAAGCTAAAATGTGATTCGGCAAAAGACTACCTCCTGAGGCTAAACCCGCATGTCGATATAGCCACACATCCCGTTCGCCTTTTGAACGAAAATGCATTTGACATTATATCCATGTATGACTTGGTGGTGGACTGCACGGACACACCAGCCACACGGTACCTTATCAACGATGTGTGTGTGATTTTGGGCAAAACAATCGTGAGCGGGTCAGGCGTGAAAACTGATGGACAAATCACTATCTTAAACTACAAAAACACCGGGCCCTGCTACCGTTGTTTCCACCCTAAGCCACCTACCCCGGATTCAGTTCCCACGTGCTCGGAGGCGGGCGTGTTGGGCCCTGCTATTGGCCTTACGGGTATAGCCTTGGCGACGGAAACTATCAAGGTACTTTCTGATTTTTACAAGGACAATTTCACGCCATTCATTGCAATGTACTCTGCATTCCCGCAACAATCTATGCGTGTGTTCAAGATGCGCAATCGGCAGGCGAGTTGTGCTGCATGTGGCGATAAGCCAAGCATTCTGAAAAAGGACATCGAGTCAGGTCTTCTCGATTACTCCGCCTTCTGTGGGCAGGTAACATATAACGTGCTTCCGGCAGAAAACAGACTAAGCGTATTGGAGTTGCAGCAAAGAATGCGGCAAAATGGCCCATTGCTTTTGTTTGATGTTCGCCCGAAAGACCAATTCGAAATCACACATCTTCCCAATGCATTGAATGTGGACTGGGAACGCACCTTGTCGAAGTGCAAGAGTATCGAAGAAATCCTACCGGCAGATTTCGATAAGCAACAGGACGAAGTCTACATAATGTGTAGATATGGCAACGACTCGCAGCTTGCTGCGAAAAGGCTCATGTTGGAGTTTGGGTTAGAAAAAGTTTATGACGTGAAGGGCGGCATCAACAAGTGGAGCTGCGAAGTCGACAAAAACGTCCCCATATATTAGTATGTATATTCTCATGGCATCAGCGTGTTCATATCAAAACAGGATCGAGCCGTTCCAACACAAGCAAACCGGTGTAAGTCCCAAAAGCATACGTCGAGCTGCCCTCAAAGTTCTCGTTCCAAGCAGCAGCAGAGATGACCACCTCAGGCGGCGTGAACGTGCACATGATCTCATTTTTATCGGGCGTGACCGGAATATAGTCACCAGAAAGCGTGAGCGCAGACTCACCAGGAGCCTGAAACAAAGTCCAGATCTTGAGCGGCACCACGAGCTTATTGAGAGCCTTGGGCATGCCGAAAATCTTACGCCCGATGTTCATCACATACACATCCCCGCACGTGTTGCCCACCACGGCAAACGGGTGATTTAGGTATTCACTGATGTGGAAAGTAGAGATCAACTCCGTCTTCAAAAGCAAGCTGTGCTTCATGTGTGGGTGCCGCGCAAATGTGTACCCTATGCTTTCGGCGCTGTCTGGATATACAAATATCCGGTATGTGTGGTGAAAGAGCGGCTGGAGCGTCGACACGGTGTACCCGATTTCGACGCGGCCTTGCCTGATTTGGTCATACTGGATCGCAAACGACTGTGCCGTGGCGGTATTCACAAGAATCACTTTTGACTTGTTTATGTCAGCAACGCAAATCGAGTTTATCATAGAATCGGTGATGTAGGTGACAAAAGACGGAATGCGTGCATCAGCTTCAGACTCGCCACTATTGGGAAGGGTAAACTCTGCCACTGCGCCATCAAAAGTGCCGACTATGACTCTTTCATGGTCGAGGAAATCGAAAGCAGTCAACGGGATTGGCAGCTTTTGACTCTTCCGTTCTGCATCTAGCCACACCGACCATGACGGCTTGGTCACCTTATAGTAGGTTGTTTCTGGCGTGTTTTGCGCGCTGATTTCAAAGAAATGTAGTTTGCCGTCGGTGAAAATGCCCAGGAGCACCCCCGAATCGCTATTTGCGTATTTTGCAGGAAGCCATGAGAGCCTAGACGTGGCGCCGAACTCAGAAGTATCGTACACCTGAGATAATGTGAGAGAAGACAGCTCCACATCGTAATTCCATATCTGGAGCGCTGTTTTGATAGCCGCCAGGGGTTCTGATTTCTTCGGGAACACGCTGAGCGCCGGGTCATTGACCACACTCGCGAGCCCCTCCTTGCTGTTGATCACGAAAACTGCCAAAAGCGAATTTGACGAATAATGGAGCCATTTCATCGCTGTGACGTACCCGCCAACATTAAGCGCGAGCCCGTTTCTATCGATTGCTTCTTTTAAAGAGACACAATCGCCCTTCTTGAGCGTGTGTTGGGCCACGTGACCGCCCTTTGTGATCTTCAAATCGATATCCCCAATCGCCCCAAAAGACTCTTCGAATTGCTGTTTCGGAATCTCTTTCAGCTCGAGCGCAGGAAATCCCGAATTTTCTTTTGACATGGGGATCTCTCTGATTTTGTGTTTGCCCTTTTCAACCCATTGACTGAATTGTCTCTCATTCACATAGAAGAGCTTGTCGCCCCACATATCTTTCTGATCTAGAAGGTAGTCAAAAAGCCCCTCCTCAAAGCCGAAATTGTGATGGAATCGCCCCACAAAGCTGAGGTCGCTCGTTCGGGGCAAGCTGGCCTTTAAGATAAGCTTGTTTGTTGTTTCCGAGGACATTTCTAGCAGGCAAAACTTATACAGCAGCAATTTTTTATCATGAGCTAATCTGTTTTTAACTGATTGGGCCGGATGCGCGGCTGCCACACACAAGGGCCTGGGCCGTCGATGGCAGGCTGGTGCGCGTCCCTAGACATTCCAGGGCCCCATAACGGCTCGCCCCAGAAACAGAAAAAAAAAGAAAATAAAAAACACGATAAAAAAGAATGAAATGAAAAATTTGGCGTTACGAGACTGTTCCCTGGAATTCACATTTTCATCCGGTTATAAGCCAATGTTCCAAGGCTCACTGTGCTATTTGACATAAGATCCACCTCTTCTTTCATTGGGTAATCTGCGCCTTCTACTTTGGGCCCTAGATGCTCCTTGAGCGCTTCCTTACTTACACGTGAGTTGTAGCTTCTGGAGCAAAGATCAGGCACTGGGCCATTTTGTTTGCAATGATACATTGATACACATGAGGCTACATGGGAGATATCTTGTGGTAAATGCTAAAAACTTTAGTAATGATAGCACTATAAGAATCAACTCTCTGTAAGAAAGAATTCATATCTTCGTTAACAAAAATGTCAATATTCTGATGTTTGGTTGTTTTACGTGAAACTTGAAACTCGCCACGAGACTTGCCGAAGCCTGAGCCTGTTGGATTATATGCAACACCGTGTCAAATGCGGTTACACTGGTATTGATACAAAATAGGGTGATACTTGGAAAGTGCTTCGGCCTTGGTAGATATTTAGACCTAATGCACTTGTGAGTATTAACTATACTATTTTAAGCTTAAAAAGAAAAGAGGAGCTCCTCTCACTTTTCCTGCAATGGAAAAATTTTCCAGTGCGAACTGGCTGGCTCAGCGGGTCGTGCTCGTACTCCATTTAGTCCTGTACCTCGGACCCTAAAAACCAACAGAGCCTGGGCCTGCATCCTCTGTATGTTCAGAGTTGAACAATCGAGCTATCATATGCACTTGAAGTTCAATCATGACTATTATCAGCAAGTAACGGAGAATATATAAATAAATTTAAGTCTGTCAAAAAAATTCCTTTAATTCTGAGTTGTACCCATTTGCTTCCGTATGATAGTTGTTATGGGTGCAAATCTCTTCTGGGTCCAACACATCTGAACATATTCGCGCCTCTTCATCGGGTCCTTCCAAAACGTGAATTTCAAGAATTCTTTCTGAATGCTTTGACTTTTTTTCCACTAACCATCGGAAACAATAATCTGATTTCATTCAACTTGCTAAAAGGAAACCTCAAATTCTCGCTTTGTAGACAAAACAAACGAAGTGTCTTACCCATATACCTATCGTTGGTCGAGCGACTCGAGCCTGAATGCAACGCAGTGATTCACGCTGCGCAGAATTCGCGTCGCGGGGCCTATGTGTTGAGATGGCCCCAAACCCAGCCGTACACAAAGCATCGGCCCATCACACCAGACATGAATGACAACCCCGACAAACCAATCAAGGCCAAGAAAAAACGGTCTTTTTTCGAAGACGATTTTTTCGTCAAGAAACCAAGGGTCAAGCTGTTGCTGCAGGATTCGGCGAAAAAAGTATCATCAGATTCGGTAAAACCAGAGGTGCGACCTACTATTGATTCAGGTGAGCTGAAAAGCCACACTCAAGTGAGCAACAGTCGAGAAAACTCTACTTCTACTGACGTCCTCAGCTCAGAGGATCACTCGCATGCATACCTTTCGGCCAACGAGTCATTCACAGAGTCTGCTAAGGCCGAGTCACCTCTTGTACAGGCGCACCATAATTCTCAGCTGGACCAGGCACCTAATGCTACACATGTGGCTATTGAAGACGAGAATCAGGAAGTAAAAGATGATACTATAGTGCAGCAGGCGAAAACGCTGCATGCAGAGATATCTCTCAGCTCAGACACGCTCAAAAATGATGAATTCTCGGCCACTCCAGAGCTGACTCAGGTCCACTCTAAACCCACATCTCCTGAACCCGCACCCGCCGGCTCCACCCAGGAGGACGAGGATGATATAGTTGATTTGGATTTGCAAGAGTTTTTCAGCGGCTTGGCGAAAAAACTGGTGCTGGTAGACGAGCACAGTAGATTATACCGAGTGGAGGTGTCCTCTCGCTTAGGACTTCATGTCACATACGAACGACAAATCACAGGTGACACCACTTTTGGCGAGCTAGCCGAGCAGCTCCTGCGACAAACTCTACGAGACTATAATCTCGCCAATTACTGGAAACAGGGTGCTTTCGTGTGGATAGAGGGCCGCCTGGAACTAAAACCGATCTTCAAGCCGAGCACGCTAAGGATCCCCGAACCTAGGGGTAGCGCCATGACAAAGATAAGCTGTCTACATATACCCACAGAGCAGCTATCATGCTTCGAAAAGCTACATCCCGAATTCACCAAAGATACACTAGAAGAGGAAGATGATCTTCCTCCAGAAGAGAAATTGGAGGTGTATGCTCTACTGGACGCGGAGACAAGCGTCACTCAGAAACAGACGCCCGAAAAAGAGGAGGTGAACAAAAGCGAGTTTTTCGTGATTGGGCTAAAAGGGAAAGACAACAAACGAATCGAGGCCGAAGTGGGGCCCACAACTAAGATCCGGAGCCTTCTCACGTATTACATGCAGGTGAAAGGCATAGAGGAGACTCCTGGTCAAAAAGGTCGTATTGTATTTGAGGACGAGGAGCTAGAGCTCGATGCCGTCGTCGCGGACACTGAGTTGGAGGAGGATTTCGAGGTGCAAGTGTACATATGACATTGATTATGGTATGAAAGAAAGACTAGAATATGCTCGAAATTAGCCCGCCGACATAGCCCACTAAGTAGCTGGAGAACCACGTGATGGTGGTCGTGCCAAAGGGGAAATAGCTGAAAGCATAGTAGAGAATGGCAAACACCTCGATCACACTGGAGATTATGGTGAGAATCGTCAGCTTGAGAATCACGGCGCAATACATGGTGGTGAGAATAGACCCAAAAAACACTGCTGAAAATACGATCCGCCCCAGGCTTGTGATATGGCGAATATACGCGTTGGGACCTTGGAGCACGCCAAACGACACAACAAATAGAAGCAGGCCCATCAGCCAAAGAACGGCAAATTTGGTTGGTTTTAGCGCTAAAACCGGAAACATGAAGAAACCTAGCGTGAAACAGAGAATTGATGCGCCCAAACAGCACCCGAAAGCAACCACACGCTCAAACCGGCTAAGCTGAAACCACAGCGGTTCCTGGGCGGCAGTATTGCTCGTATTGTACGATGGCAAGGAGTCATATAGATTGTTTGCGCCCGAGCGCACATAGTCTGACCATTCTGAAAATGCCGGGGCGGAACTGCCCAGTTGATTATTCAGGCGTGATGCCCAGCTCCCGAACTGGGCTTTGAAATCGGACTCTGGTTGTGACATTGTGCAGAATTGTTATCTTTTGCAAGTAGGAATATTCGTTCTGTAGGCTGCTACGCCATATGTGATCTGCACTGGTGTGCGGGTCTTGCGAGGCCCCAGATCTGGGGTAAGACTCTCGAGCTCAATAATTACGAGTCATGTTGGAGTTTTCTATTTCATTTTTGCGGAAAGCTCAAGTAATTTGAGTTCAAAGAAAGAAAAAATCCAGTAGATTCTTATATTAATTATCGCCTGCTGGGGTGGAAGGATTGATGTTGGTATTAGATTAATCGCGAGCACTTACCTATGCATATTGGCCAACTAGTCTAAAGGTCAGCAGATCTGATACGATCCATCATAAATCTGCACTACTCGTACACTTTCGAATCAATCTCATTGTTTTTTTGTTTTCTTATTTTCAACTCCTAACATGTCCGACTCACCCGAATTATCCTTTTCCCCTTCACCCATTTCTCCATATTCCTCCTATTATAAACCCCCTTACAACTTCTCCAAAGCCGACTTCAACGACTCGTGCAACTTGCCCAATTTCTCAAAATCGGTTTCCTGTGCAGGCCAACCAACGCCCAAGCCAGAAGCTTCGTCTTTCTTGGGAATCAAATGGAAGTGAACGTGGTCCACAACCTGGTGCGCGATTCTGCCGTTGTTTTGCAAGATATTGTAGCCCTCTCCTTCTGGAGAATCGTTCTCGTCAACTTTCAACACCTTTGTCAATTTCTTGACAGTGGGGAGCAAGTCCGCCAAGTATTCGTCGGGAATGTTATGCAACTTAGCCCCATGATGTTTAGGGATAATAAGACAATGGGCCTCAGCGGTGGGCTGAATGTCCAAGAAAGAGTACGTATACTTCGTCTCAAGCAATTTGAAAGAGGGGATCTTACCCTTGATTATGTCACAAAAGATACAAGATGCAGAGCTGGCCATTGTGAAACTGGATTGTTTGTCTTCTTTTGGCCTGAACTTTATGCTTACGGATGGTGCGACGGAATTATTAGTGACCCGATTTGCGCGGTTTTCCATCATCCATGACACGCGCAATGTGGGGACGGGTGTTAATTGTAATGATTTGCAGTCACAGTAGGGAGAGTACAGGTATAGTGTAACATACGAATTAGAGTCATTTCTCCATTTGTTTTCGGCTTACTCTTAGTTGCAATTTGGCAGAAACATCTGAATTGGTTTTATCATACAATATTGTAGAAAAGTGCTGATAACTTTATTTGCTGTTCATACGTGAGGTTCCTCGGACATGACTGCATGTAGACCGTGTATTATATATTCGGATTACGGCTTGAAATTGACACTTTTGGGATACTTTATCCTCAGCATGGTATGATACTGTGCTTGAACTCGATGAGTCCGCAGTCGAACCATTTATGAAATTTCTTACATTGAAAGTTCAATCTTCAATATGCTGCTTTCCATGATTTTTGTGCAAATCAACAAAAAGACACTTCTCCTTTCGACCTCAACGATAATAGTAGGTTAAATGAAACAATTCAGAATACACCCAATTGGAATGTGACGAAACATAGTCAGCAAAACGATGAGATAAGAATCAATTCAAACTTTGTGGTGTACCAAGAAAAGGGCAAAGGAAAAGATCTCAGACACTGCCAAGACGGAACGTTTGCGAAACGGAACGAATGCGGGATAAGGATTTACAGACGTGCAGATACGATATTCTCCTCTTCGAAAGATTTATTCAAAATTACTTCTTTGATATGAATTGCGCACACAATCAAGAAAACTGGCTAAATTTATCGATAAGTTTTTTTTTCTTAGTAACTCAACTGTGATTCTATAGTCTATTGTAGGGCCAAATTCACCCATGACATTGAAAAGAAAACAATGGGCGCTCGGGAAAACAAAACGCATTTGATAGATAAATTAGCGGCATTTATCAAAGCAAAATCAGGCTGAGAACAATATCCCTTTTGCTTAGCAGTTCAAGGGCTTCGAGACCACTATATAAAATCACAAGAAGAATTCAAGTATCATAGAGAGACTTATTTGAGGGGACTTCATTCAAAATGAAATCACTCTACTTTGTTCCGTTTACGCTTGCAGTGTTCGTGGTACTGTATCCTTTCGGTTCGAACCTGTCTGTAAAGGTAAAACAAACCCATAGTGACTGTGAAATATTTGATACAGCTGTGAGGCAGAATCTGACTGAGACAGCTCCAATAAAAGATTCTTCAGGGGAAGAAGAAGTCACAATTATTGCTAAAAGGCTCGACTCACCATATGCAACACCCGAACATGCAACAAGCTTGTTGGAGAATTTTGTGCTCGACCTCAAGTCCTATATTCATCAAACAGGCTTTGACTATATCCGATTTCTCGAACAAAAGGCGTTCTTGAGCCATGCACTTTCAGACATCGGCAGTTTGGTTCTGCAGTTGGGCCTTCTAGAAGCTTCGCTACATCGCCGGTACAGTTTCACAAAGCATCGGTTTGAAGTTATGGTGGTTGTCAGTGATCACATGAGAACTGCTGCATCAGAAAATGATGTTCCTCACTGTTTACTTTTCGAAGTATGCGATCTCCGGACTATGGCATTAACATTGCTTAACTCAAAAGGCGAGCCCGATCGGACAAACAACGACTATGATGAGAGTGTTGGGTTTTTCTCAGAACGTTTGAAGATGTTGGAAAGACTGCATCATCGTCTTGTGAATATGCCCTTGAGTGTTCGGATGGTTGTGTGGGACCACATTATGAAAACAGAAATGCTAATCAAGTATTTGGAGCAATCAGAATAGCCGTTTCTCGTATGAATGCTCATGATGTCAACAATTGTGCTTCAAGCTCTGAACATAGGCTTTTTTACTTGAAATAGCTTTTGGATCCACATAATGTCTGATTTCTGTAATTCTGACAGGTCGTAGTTTGCACGTGGCGTAACTTATATGAAAATAGTACAACTTTTTTTTTACGTTTCGCAACCACAATTTGCATCACCACGTTACATGGTGTGGTGAGCTCCCAGCGCATGCATTTAAGCAAACAACTTACTCGGAATTAGAATGAAAAGAGGGACCTTTTTGGAAATGTGAATTCCCACGCATCGATTATCAATAATTCAAGCCATTAATTTACACAATTCAAGCATCTCATCTAGATGGTTTTGACCAGACCCCCGAAAAGCAAGTGTAGCTTGTGTAGTAATCACATTCATCTAGAAGGGCGATGACAAAGAAGTCGGGTGGTCTCGAATCTTGCGTGATTTGTCACAGCTCGGATTTAATCTGTTGGGCCCTAGCTTATTGGGTGCCAAGATTTCCTTCGCTGCAGGAATATACGATCTGATAGTGGTTTGCAGCCATGTACCTGTGGTAGTTGACATCATCCTCTTTTCGTCACGGAGGGCGTCACATATGGTAATGAAGTTATTGATTTGAAGGAGTTTTTTTTTACATTATCTTTGCAGCACAGCTCACAAGATAATCTCGTATCACTCAAGAGCGATCGCTATTTGTTGATCAGGATTTGGCAGCCTTTCCAAATTGTCCTCGGACTTGGGGTCGTATTTCTTTTCTGGAGTGCATGTACTATCGAGTAAGCTTGCTTTTGAAGCCCAAAGCCGCGACTTCAAACATCACTGGTTATCGTGTGACCCATGCGGCGTCTGTACAGGCAATTTTGGTGGGGCAAAAGGAGATCCTCAAAATAAGTCCTCGACCAAATCTTCTACAATTGGTTGACTATTGAAAATGCTGCAGGCATGCTTTTCTTGTTTGCGGGACATGGCAAAATGATTGGAAATTGGCAAAAGGGCACTTAAAAAAGTCTTGTAGACCAAGTCAATATCACGATTCGATGGGTAACCGCATGTTTATCACCCTGTATTCCGTCATATAATCCGAGGCGGGACTTCATAGAAATCACTCACCGGCAAGTATAGCCTATTCTTCACTGTTTCGAGTATGTGGTTGAGATCTTTGCCAAGCAAAATGGGTTGAGTTGAGGATGCAAGATATGCCAGTGATAGAGTGGTGTGACTCCATAGTTGGCTTTCTGACGAAAGGCAGCATCACGACGTTGAATTGCAAATTTACAAAAGTGTTTCGGCGGAGTAGCAAGACAGCCATGTAGCGACGGCCAGCTGATGATGATTTCACAAAACGGCCACAAGAAAAAAGAAATCGGGCGGTTTGCTTTTTTCAACGGCGCAACGGATTTATCAGCGTCCACGTGTAGGCATGCACCCGAACGTATCAGAGGGTGGTTTGTAATCAACGAGCAATATATCGATTCCTAATCTGTAAGTCTTCAATATGTTGATTGCTGTGAAGGTTTGTATAAAAGCCCGAAAGGTATCAGCTTTCATTTAGAATTTTTATATCATCACATTCTCTCTAAGTCAACAACCTCAAAACTTTGCCTTCGACTGCATCTTTTCCACCAGTTCTGGCTTCAGTTTTTTGATAATCATTGACCTTATACAATGAAGGTGCTCTCATTATTGCCAGCCTTCTTGGCTTGTTCCAGCGCATTGCTTCTTCCCAAATTGACAATCGTCAATGATGTGGATGCAAAATCGCCAGCTTTGAAGAAGGCTGATTACGCCAGCTCCGAAAAGCCACACACGCTTCAGTTCAACCGTCGTGATGGTAACTCTACCGAAGAGGGCGATGACCTGACCCCACAGCAGTACATTGTTGTGTTCAAGGAGGGACATGAAAATGACGAGTATGAAGCCCATGATGACTGGGTATTGGGCCAGTTCTCCGAGCTCAGAAAGAGGGGTGAGTTGGATGACCTGACTGATGCAAGCCTGGATGACGTTGAGTTTTTCAATATCTCATCGTTCAAAGGTTACCTGGGATATATACCCCCCACTTTATTGGCAGACATCGAGGCCGATCCATTAGTGGACTTTGTTGAGCCAAACTCTTTGATCCAAGTGTACGAGACCAAAACACAAAACAACGCTCCATACGGTTTAGCCCGTGTTTCGAAGAGATTGTCTGCGCACCCGGCAACTTTGGACTACACATATGATACTGAGGGCGGAAAGGGTGTCACTGCGTACGTGATCGACTCCGGTATAAAAGTCGAGCACCCCGATTTCGAAGGCAGAGCCAAATGGGGTCTGGCGATTGCACCTACAGCCAAAGTTGACCAACATGGCCACGGTACGCATTGTGCTGGCACAATTGGCGGAAAGACATTTGGCATTGCGAAAAATGTCGATTTAGTGGCGGTGCGCGTATTGGATCAGTCGGCAAGAGGGTACATTCTGGACATCATCAAGGGTATTGAATTTGCCGTCAAGGATCACCAGGCCAAAGTAGCCTCTGCGCAAAAAGGATATAAAGGTGCTGCCATCAACCTTTCACTTGGAGCGGGCGCCTCGAACGCTTTGGACCAGGCTGCAAATGCCGCTGTGAACGCGGGCGTGCACGTTGTTGCAGCTGCAGGAAATGAAAACCAGAATGCATGTAACGTTTCGCCTGCACGTGCGAGCGGACCCATCACGGTGGGCGCCACCGATAACTACGACACCAAGGCCTCTTTTTCGAACTGGGGCAGATGTGTGGATATCCAGGCTCCCGGGGTGGGAGTGGTATCTGCAGGAATCTCGCTGAACACACAAACCATGTCGGGAACATCGATGTCTGCGCCACATGTGGTGGGCTTGATTGCTTACTACTTGTCGTTGCAGCCCGGTCTTAGCTCCGACTTCTCTGCAGGTGACCTTATCACGCCAGCAGAAATGAAGCGGAAGCTTGTTGCTTTTGGCACGAAGGGTGTGATTAGTGGGCTTGACAGCAACACTCCGAATGTGCTCGCATTTAATGGCGCAGGCGAAGATTTGTCAGCTTTCTGGTCCTCGTAAGTGATCAGGCGTGCTGAATATGCTGCTTCTTGAGTGGGCTGGATCCGCATTTAGCAGGCCTCGTCGCATGGCCATTGCTTTTGTTTGATTTGAAAAGAAAGAAAAATTAGAAAAAAAAAAGGTTCGAAGAATCCTTCAATTACATTAGGTTTGATAAAATAAAAATAGATAGTTTGCTTTGATACGAAAAAAAAAATACATGTTGTTTGAATTTTGCGCTCACCTCATGGCTTGTATAAACCACGACCCGGAGATAAGAATATGAGCGTGGCTTCAACAGTCAGCTAGGAAATGACACTTATGCACTAAAATATATATTTATGTGTAGGGCGCTTGGGCTATTTTCCTCCTTTTAGAATTTGCTTTTCTTTGTGTCTATTCTGGTATGCTGCCCCAAGATGTACCTATACTAAGTTACTCAAACTGAAGAATCTGTAGTGGTCCGGGGTAGTGGCCACCGATTCCTATGCGTATGGGGCAGGGACTGTGTTGGGGGATACCGAGCAGCACACGCAGCCAAAACACGAAAAATAGTTAATGCATAGTTTATTTCAATGAAATTTAAACAAAGAGAAACAATCCTAATCTTGCACTCAGTAATCTAAACCGCTTCATTAATTATCCATGTCTAGTCTATTTGGCCGGGGCCGCCACAGATCGCATGCCGAGGAGCTTGCTTCGCAATGCTTCCACTCAGTTCCGGGGGAACATGTACACCCGTGCACCAGGGAAGGGAGCGGGCGCACTCAGTGGCCATGTGGCGGCGCCAGTGGCAACTATATTCCATTCGGGCAATTGCAAAACAGCACACCCTTTCTTTTTCACGTATATTGAATACACATAAAGCATGACCGCCGACCAGAAAAAACCATTGCTAGACGCTTCGGGCGCAGACAGCAAGGAGGACAAGACCGCTACTGCAATCTTGAGGCGCAAGAAGAAGGACAACGCGTTGATTGTGGATGACGCCACCAACGACGACAACTCCGTGATCACGATGTCGCTGGGCACGATGGAACTCTTGGAGCTTTTCCGTGGTGACACCGTGCTCGTGAAGGGCAAAAAGCGCAAGGACACCGTTTTAATTGTGTTGGCCGACGACGACATGGAGGACGGCGTCGCGCGGATCAACCGGTGTGTAAGAAACAACTTGCGCGTGCGCTTGAGCGACATCGTGTCGATCCACCCATGTCCCGACATCAAGTATGCCAGCAGAATCTCCGTGTTGCCCATTTCCGACACCGTGGAGGGAATCACCGGCTCTTTATTTGACGTGTACTTGAAACCATACTTTGTTGAGACCTACCGCCCTGTGCGCAAGGGAGACTTGTTCACCGTGCGCGGAGGCATGCGACAAGTTGAGTTCAAGGTTGTGGATGTGGACCCTGAGGAGTTTGCCATTGTGGCGCAAGACACCATTATTCACTGCGAGGGCGAGCCAATCAACCGTGAGGACGAGGAAAACAACTTGAACGAGGTGGGCTACGACGACATCGGCGGGTGCAAAAAGCAGATGGCTCAGATCAGAGAGTTGGTCGAGTTGCCCTTGAGACACCCACAGTTGTTTAAACTGATTGGTATCAAGCCTCCAAAGGGTATTTTGATGTACGGACCTCCCGGCACAGGTAAGACCATAATGGCACGTGCTGTTGCAAACGAGACAGGTGCTTTCTTTTTCTTGATCAACGGCCCAGAAATCATGTCGAAAATGGCAGGTGAGTCTGAGTCGAACTTGCGTAAGGCGTTCGAGGAAGCCGAGAAGAACTCTCCCTCGATTATCTTCATCGATGAGATCGACTCTATTGCGCCTAAGCGTGACAAGACCAACGGTGAGGTCGAGAGACGTGTTGTGTCGCAATTGTTGACGTTAATGGATGGTATGAAGGCCCGCTCGAACGTTGTCGTGATTGCCGCCACTAACAGACCAAACTCTATTGACCCGGCCTTGAGAAGATTCGGTCGTTTTGACAGAGAAGTCGACATTGGTGTTCCAGATGCCGCAGGCAGATTGGAGATTATCAAGATTCACACTAAGAACATGAAGTTGGCCGAGGATGTGGACTTGGAAGCGATTGCTTCTGAGACCCACGGTTTCGTCGGTGCCGATATTGCATCCTTGTGTTCCGAAGCTGCCATGCAACAGATTCGTGAGAAAATGGACCTCATTGACTTGGAGGAGGAGACCATCGACGCTGAGATTTTGGACTCCTTGGGTGTCACTATGGAAAACTTCCGTTTCGCCTTAGGCAACTCGAACCCATCTGCGTTGCGTGAGACCGTTGTCGAAAACGTCAACGTCACCTGGGATGACATTGGTGGCTTGGATGGCATCAAGAACGAATTGAAAGAGACTGTCGAGTACCCAGTGTTGCACCCAGACCAATACCAGAAGTTTGGTTTGGCTGCTTCCAAGGGTGTCTTGTTTTACGGTCCACCTGGTACCGGTAAGACTTTGTTGGCCAAGGCCGTTGCCACAGAAGTGTCGGCAAACTTCATTTCCGTTAAAGGCCCAGAGTTGTTGAGTATGTGGTACGGTGAGTCGGAGTCTAACATCCGTGACATCTTTGACAAAGCCAGAGCCGCTGCCCCAACTGTTGTCTTTTTGGACGAGTTGGACTCGATCGCTAAAGCTAGAGGTGGCTCCAACGGAGGTGACGCTGGTGGCGCCTCTGACAGAGTTGTCAATCAGTTGTTGACTGAAATGGACGGTATGAATGCCAAGAAGAACGTTTTCGTTATTGGTGCTACAAACAGACCCGATCAAATTGACCCTGCGTTGTTGAGACCAGGTAGATTGGATCAGTTGATTTACGTGCCATTGCCAGATGAGGTCGCGAGATTGTCGATCTTGGAGGCTCAATTGAGAAATACTCCATTGGAGCCTGGCATGGACTTGAAGGAAATTGCCAAGATTACACACGGCTTTTCCGGTGCTGATTTGTTATACATCGTGCAGAGAGCAGCTAAGTTTGCTATCAAGGACTCCATTGAGGCTCAGATCAGAATCTCGAAGGCTGCCGCCGAAGCCGCAGAGGCCGTCAAGCTGGAACAGACTGAGGATGTCGAGATGACTGACAAGGCAAAGACTGAGGAAGAGGAGGAGGACCCTGTGCCTTACATCTTAAGATCACATTTCGAGGAGGCCATGAAGACTGCCAAGCGCTCTGTATCCGATGCCGACTTGCGTCGCTACGAGTCATACGCCCAGCAATTGCAAGCTTCGAGAGGTCAGTTCACGAATTTTAGATTCTCCGAAGGCGGTGAGGCCGAGAGCAGCACTGGCGCTGCTGCCTTTGCAAATGAAGCCGAGGAAGATGACTTGTACAGTTAGAGTATGCGTGTGCTTGCAACTATCTAGTGGTGCTACGTAGTTACCAATAAATACCATGTTGAGAGATTTCGGGCTGTAACACTTTTCAAACTGTAAGCGGGAGCAAGCGGCAAAATTTCAATAACAAGAACTGTAATAGTCATTTTTCAATATAAAAGTCCAAAACTATATAAGTCGAACTACCTTCACTTTCTCCGGCTACCTTTTGGCACTCTGGCCATGTAGTACAACACGACCGTCGCCATCATATTGAACCCGATATAGGCAATGAAAATGCCAATATCCCGCCATCTAGTCTCGAAGTTAGCACTCACTCCATCCAAAAATGTATTCGTGGAAGACATGGTGCAGAACTTGCATGCCCCAGTAGCCAGCTCAGAAAGCAAATAACCACCTTTTTCGTTCATATACTCACGCATATATTCCGCACAAGTCTGGCCATCAGGGGCAAGCACATTCAACAATTCCGAGTCTGAACATTCGACCGAGGAGTTCGCCAAACCGACAGACAACACTACCGATACCAAGTAGGTGAATGGATTGCACCTGTACATGAACAACCAGAACTTGGGCATGCTTTCCTTCGAAAGGATAACGCCGCAAAACGTAAGACACATGGTGAAGAGCAAGTTTGCCAAGTTCGCCGCGTTGTGTGCAAGCTCAATGAAGGAAATGCACAACTGCCCCATCGTTGAGGTGTAGATGAAGAAAAGCACAAGTGCAAACCACATCGTGGCGCCCCTGGAGGCCACTGCGTCAGTTTGAGCGGCATTGTTGTAGAGAGCAAGTGGATAGTACCAGCAAAAGAAACCGATAGTGCCACATAAGATATTCCAGGGTATTTCTGCTGTGATCTGGGCAGTGATGAAAGCGAACCATGAAAACGTCTTGGACGGTCTCTCTCTCACCTCATATAGCGACCGTTGTGAAACAAAGTACGGAAGGTACTGTTCAACCAAAGTCTCAAATATGAGCAAGAACATGAAGATAGAAAACATCTGATTCTGCAAGCCCTGCTGAGAATTTGTGGCCTTGAAAAACACAAACCCGTTAAAAAGCGATGAGATGATAGTCAAAAACAACTTGTTATAGGTGTAGACTGGGCTCCTCCAGTTTTGCTCAAGTACTCTCTTAGTGACCAACATGTATTGGGTGAAAAAGCCGGCGGCATACGACTTCGTGTTTTCCGCATTGGTTTCGACGGGAAGTTTGGAGAGATTCGTCTCCATCGAAGCCAACTCGCTCAACACAGCCTGATACTCCCTGGAGTTCTTCCACACTTCATGGTAGTCCTGGTTCACTTGTGACCCTGGTGCCGCCCCAATTACTTCAAGCATCCATTCGGCAGGGTTTGCCTCTGGCGGGCACCTGGGTGCGCCATACAGCTCAAAGTAGTCGATCAACACCTTCGAATTCTCGCCAAGGTCACCAAAGTAGATCGTCTGACCACCTCTCTGCAAGAATAATAGACGGTCAAACTCTTTCATCAACATTGCAGATGGCTGATGAATCGTACACAAGATGGCTTGCCCGTGGTTGGCCAATTTCCGAATCAACTTGCAGATCGACCAAGCTGTTTGAGAATCCAAGCCCGAAGTTGGCTCATCAAGAAAAACCAACAATTTTGGTTTTGCAACGAGCTCCACGCCAATGGTCAATCTCTTCCTTTGCTCCACATTAAGGCCTTCACCGGAGACACCCACAACGGCATCACTATATGCCCTCATTTCCAAGAGATCAAGAACATGCTCCACATAGTTATCCTTGCTGCCTTTACTCACCAGCGCAGGCTGCCGGAGGTAGGCGGAGAACCGTAAAGCTTCGCGTACTGTGGAGGTTTCCAAGTGTAGATCTTGCTGCTGGACATACCCAATCGATCTTTGGAATGACGAGTCTAGTGGACGCCCATTCACCATTCGCACGCCATCAGTGATTGTGCCACTCGTTAATCTGTCAGACAACGCGTTCAAAAGAGTGGTTTTGCCTGCGCCTGACGCACCCATCAATGCCGTGACCTGGCCCGGCTTAACCCATCCATTTATATCATTCAAAATGACCCTTTTCTCACCCTTGATGTTGACTTCGTACTTCAAATTCCTCCAGTGAAAAATATTTTGCGGCCTAAGCTTCTCATCGGGAGAATGATCCGACTGCAGCTCAAGCTCTTCCTCTGGCGAAACTTTCTCAAGGTCTCCGGTCTCAACATCTTTTCTCTGTTTCTTCTGCTTTCTATAACTCGACTGTTGGAAGACAAGCACCTCGCCCTTCTGCATCGCACCTTTGTTGTACTCGACAGCAATAATGTATGTGAAGAAAAACACAATCACAAACGCCATGACAATGCCAAAATTTCTCCACTTTCGAGAATTGTTGTACAGAAAAGAGGCCCTGATGAACGCATCGCCATTCACATACGAAAGGCCTGGCTCGCTTCCTTTCACTGAACAGATTCGGTTGTTTGTGCCCACATACTGATCGTAGCTTACTCCTGAGGGAACAAAATGTGAGCATTCGAAATCTCTTGCGTGGAACTCATTAGCAACGAGGCCCTCAAACACATACCCGATTGGATCGAGGTAATAAATCCAGTGACACCATCCAAGGATCTGTTGCGGAGGGATCACAAAGCCAGTAAATATTGACAATGCCAACAACAACACCGACGCAGGGGTCATTGCCAGGGCGAGGTTCTTCGTCAACGCACCGATTGTGCGAAACAAATGTGACATGGTCAATGTGCCAATAAAGTTCATCAACACAAAGTAGAAGAAATGGCCTGGGCTGCGTCTCAAATGAACCATGAAGTACAAAATGATGTTGAAGAAGAGACAAGTCGCGATTTTCGGTGGGAGCTCAGTGATGATCGAGGCACATGCATCCGCTGCAGGATGGTAGAAGGCAAACTTCTTGTGTTTTTCAACAATAGGCCTTGCCTCATAGAGAGAAAGGATCTCTAACAAGGACGAGAACGCATTGAATAAGACCGCAAAGAACAACACTGCCGTGCGGGCGAAGAATGCATCGGTGTTCTTCTCCAACCCAATAAACAAAGAGCCGATAATGATAGCCATCACAGAATTGCCAATCACCGTGAAAAGCGTCACCGAAGGGTCACCCTTAGTACGCAAGAAGTTTCTCCCCATAAGATACTTCACTTGCATCGGAAAAGACACCGTAAACGGAGACTTGGCTCTCGACGAGGTGGCCTGGCGAGCGTTATAATGCTGCCAGAACTCAAGTCTCTTGGCCGCGACCTTGCCATCCTTCAACTCGCTGTCGATGATAGCCACAACTTTTGCTCTTTCGATCGAGTCATTCCAGCGGTCACTGAACTCTTTTGGCGTACGCGGCACAATATTCTCACATCCTTCTTGCACCTCACGCTCCATGGGATTTGTCAAGGAGGTTAAAAAGTCTGCAGTGGTTTGGCGCGGAGGACAATAAAAGCCCATGTCAACAAAGTACTGTTTTGCCTCCCCCGCGCTGCCATAATAAATCTGGTAGCCCTCATAGAGCAACACAACGTCGTCAAATAAATCATAGGCATCCTGTGAGCATTGATAAATCGCCACCAAAGAAGTCAGTCTCGATACCTGTGCAGAAGTCTTCAACGCCCGCACAAATTCAAGCGCAGTGGCTGAATCCAAGCCTCGCGTCAGATTGTCCCAGCACTGCACACGGGCCTGGGCCAAATATACTTCAGCGATCGAAACTCGTTTTCTTTCGCCGCCAGAAACGCCCCTGATATAGTCGTTGCCAACTTTTGAATTTCTCGTGTGTGACAAGCCAAAAGTTGCCATGGCCACGTCTGCCATATGCCGGGCATACGTTTCTCTAGACACCCCCAATGGCCGGTTCTGAGGCGTGCGCATCCTGGCTGCAAACGTCAAGGTGTCACCCACAGACATGTGAGGGAAATGAGCCTCTGTTTCTGCACAGTACACAACTTCGCCACGGAAATTGCGTTCGATCTCCTCGGGCAGCAATCCGTCATACGAAATCACAGAGTTTTTGTCGACGTGGAACCCATAAGTTTGTGCCGCAATCGTCTTGAGGAACGTGGTACATCCTGCACCTGGCCGACCCAACACGACAGTGACTTTGCCCAGCCGGATGATCCCGTCCATGGGTTTCAAGATATCCACTTGCGACGCCGGATCCTGTTTTCTGAACTTCTGCAAAAAACTAGCCGCCGCTTTGAAAAGCGTGTTGCCAAAATTGGACTGGTAGTCGGCCCCGGTATCCTGGCCATAGGTGCGCAAGTCTTTGTACACTAAGCCGAGAGACGATGGCTTGTAGTAGTCCGTGTCACTATAGGCCAACTTTTGCAAATTCTCGATCCAAAAGCTCGTATCGAATGCACTGGCATTAGGGTCCAATCGTGGGTCCAAGTTACCCGCAAAGGGGCTGCAGCCAGGCACGTCGGCATCCGGCTTGGTCCTTGCTAAGTAGAGTTCCTCAGACACTCCAGGAGCGGTGCCCCTGCTCACATGCCGAGCTAACTTCCGGATTTCGGCTTGGGCTTGGGAGTCAAGACCTTCAAATTCGGTGTCGTAACTACCTTTTTTTGACCCGGCCAAGGTCAGGTCGCCAGAATAAGTGTTGGAAGTATTGGTCGTGCTCATGCTTATTCAAAGTGTTTCTCACTTAATCACTTGCGACAAATTTATACCCGGAAAAGAAATTTGTGTTCTTATTATTATGAAAATGTAAGAAAGAGACGGTTTCATGGTCTGAGACGTAAGACTTATATACTGCCCTTCTATTAGTCAGGCCTGAGTGTGGCCGGCCTAGGCTGCAAGAATTCGAACGCCTGCCTTTAACGGAATATTGCGCTGCATGCTGCAACGGAAATTTGTGCTCCTAAGTCCTAAATATCAAATGCTTCAAACCTATGGCAGCCTAAAACATGGAGAGCTGATTAATATGAGGAATTGCTCGGCGTCTCAAGTCAGCAAAATTCTTTCAATGTGTCTGGTAATCGAAAGATCTATATCTTTTCACATGTAAAACTTGCCAGCAGATGCAATTCAGAGCAATGAAAAGCAGGCGTGTAGTCTTGGCCTACGGGCTTAGCGAGAGTCCATGTTGCTGGTTTGCTCAAAGTGACCCAATGTGAAATTGGCGGCACGCGTATATGCACTCATGACTGGCGATCTTCGCCTCAGCGTCGTAGACGCACTCTTACGCAGTCTAAGCCTGCACAGGTATCGTTGCTGCCAAGAGTGGAAAGACCGGGCTCCGCATTGACATTCCACATTGGGATATACCTCACACCGGACGCTAAAGTGATCCTATTTGGGAAGCTCTGAAATGCTTCAAATCGCTGAAGGCTCACGGCTGTGCATAGATCTTGCGCCTGCGCCTGTCGGATATACCCACCTGTTCCCATGTAAGTCATTAGCAATTTTTTTTCCATTAAGTCACCCAGTGACGAGAGCCGATTATTGGCCCTCAATTTGCGCTGGTAATTCATATACGTTATCGTCACTGACGCGAATTCTAGGATTTTAAGATCAGAGTTCATGGAGTCAACGGCTGGACCAGATTATATAATCCCACAACATCAATAGCCCCGACCACGGCGAATTGCCCTTTTTTTCGCTGTTTCTGGAAGACAATATAACAAATTAATTCATTTCGCGCCTGTTCCGATCACCATTCTCAATCTTCGACCATATGTGGCTGCTGATAGGGCGTATACACCTTGGATCACCTGACACTCACAACGCTCATCTTTGTTGCACGTTTCATAATAATAGTTTGTTACGCAATGCAAGTACGTACGACGGCGTTTGGATGGCCGTTGATTTCGACAGGTGCTTCTCAAAGACTTTTGACTATTCAAAGGAAATGTATCACTCACATGACACGTCTTCGGTTCAAGACCCCATAAGATGGACATGTACCCACGTCTGCAGAATAGTCGAGTACAGGATCTGTTTGAGCCCGCTTCGCAAGCACCACATTGCTCACTATCGGAATCACTGTCGAATCGGACATTCTGCGGACACCACCATCGTACCCAAAGTTGTATTTTACAAAAAAGTCTTCACCAAGTGTTATCGGAGCCACCGGGTATTTGAAGACAACAAATTCATGGCTGAATGCACCTGTGACTCCCGGGACTTGAAAGTCGTGTTTCACTATTTGCTCGACAATATGGATGCGGTCTGTACCACCAGTCTGAAGTTCAAAAGTGTAGCCTGTCAGTATTGGCAAAAGCCCGAGATGTGTGACTAGATCTTCTGATATGAAAGACATCTCGCCCGTGAGGTGCCAGAATGCAAATGTGGCAAAGTTCAGCGGCTGTACAAAAATAAGTGAGCGATTAGATGACTTAAGAAGCGCCCTGTCTGCTTCAAGTGCCGGAGATCTTTCGGCTACTTCGGACCGTGGGCCGGTAGTGGTTCTCGCTGAGGGTTCTTGAAACGAGTTTCGATTGGCGCGTCTGGCGGGACGGCCTTCAACAAGCTGTGATATTTGCCACCACTTCCTGTCTAGAGCCTTGATGAATTGAAAATAAGATGGATATTGCGTGTAATGGTCGATCAAGGCGTGGGCAATGGGAGGATGTGACAAGGCACCTTCAGTGACAAGCATGTTGAAAACTCGTGGAAAATCAAAGTATAAGTAAGGTAAAGAATCCAAGGCATGGAAAATGCCACATGCTGCGTCGTAACTTGTGGCTTTAGGAAGGTTAAGTGCGACAGTAACGGAGTCCTCCGTCGCCTGGGATACGACCTCTTTGGGCAAATCCCACTCTAGAAACCACGCCAAAAACTCAAATCCATGCTTGAAAGTCTTCATTTTCGTCCGGCAAGTTTCGAATTTCGAGCGCTCAGGCCACTCTTTGCCAACCAGTGCTTGTCTGATGGCCCGATGAAGCCGGGCGCCGTTGTAATAGCGGGCACGGCGGAGATGAGGAGCTAAAGAGGCGACTAGATACAGGCGAGACCGGAAGTTGATGTCAGAGAGCTCGTATGGTTTGAGGTCAATACCCAAGAACCGGCGAGTCTTACCTTGAAGCCCTAGCATGCCTAGTGCGCTCCACACGAGCCAAAGTCCAATTGACATTGCAGTCTTGCAAAGGTCGCCGACGGCTGAGGGAAAGAGAGTAACAACTGCTTTAATGGGTTGAAAGTACACACCAATTCCCGTCATGATCAATTTGTTGTCTAGAAACCTGCTTTGCCCAAAATGCCCTCTAGTCTTGGGAGCACGCTCACTCGAGGGTTGTGCAGCCCAAAGAGCTTCGAACGTGCAAGAATATATCGTTCTGCTCATGTACCATGTCAGGAGAAGCACCTGCAATACTTCGTAAAAGGTAATTGCGAGCCGATATGACTCAGAGGCAGTCACCTGTACCGCCTTTTGAAACACGTACAGCGTGTTATGAACGACCCCTGTGGCACGCAAAATCTGAAGAAATGTTACCCAAGAGAAATGGAGTAGTGAAGTCAGCTTCAATTCCAAGACTTGTTCCTGTAAAGCCAGTTCTTTGAGTAATAACACATAATAAGGACTGACAGGTCCCGCCGCTTTGTGGGCATATAACGGGCTTTCAAGGCTGGAGGGCAGCATGCCACACCCTATGAGAACCGCTTGACATATCGCCATGCAAAGAGGGTATAACACGTCATTTAATGTGGAGTATGCCCGAGGGAAAGAAATAAGGGCTAAGACCGTCCCCACCGATATTTTGTTCCGAGAGGATTCCCGAGGAACTATATAACTAGACATGACTGGACAGTGCAATTAGAAGGAAGAAGTATTTGGTACAAATAGTTGTGCGGCTAGATATTTATGAATGGCAAATGGGGGGACTAGCCTCGGCCGCGCAACTCTTCTCCCTTATGCGCCGGTCATTTCATATCATATCAGAGCCCTGGGATAATGCATACACTCCCAGAAGAGTTCCGAAAGGTGTTCAAATCTCTGTCTCCCTCGGTGACGTAATCTACTGACGCCACTAAATTTTATGATGTCGTGATCTTATTTTTGCCATTGTGGCTGTTATGAGCCACACTTTCGAGCTACTAACGGATCGGCCGAGCCCTCTCTTTAGACTGAGGCTCGCCCGCATGCAGGACGATAATCTAGATCACGTGAATCTAATCATGTGCTACCTCGCTCACGTGGTTTTTCTGAAGCACGGTCTCTGGTTATAAAGAGTGTATTTCCACATAGTACTATTAGGTTAGACCGTTCCCTGCGTTTATATGAATGGACCGTTTTTCTAGACGCTTGCTGATTCTTGACTTTCTTCATAAACTTACCTCCACTGCCCGATCTCACTGAATCAGCGACCACTGAATATCTTGTAGAATGATTCGGACTGTTTAGCTTCCGTCTTGGGACATGATTTATCTATAAAAATGGTGATTTCGTCTTTCAGCTTGACACTGCAGGAACCGCTTCACGACAAGTCTAATTAGATGTATCTTCCATACGCTTGAGACCGTTATACAGTAAAACCAGTTTACAAGGATCACATTTAATGAGCAAAATTAGAAATAGTGTCCAGGTTTTCTTCTCAAAGGGCGCATTTTTGGTGTGAAAAATAATTTCTCGTGCTGAACTTTGATGAATATAGCCAGGTTATCTCTTTAAACAAGATCCTTATAAACAGGTCTTACTGTAGCTCCCCACGTTGAAATTACCGAAACCACGTCCTTGTTGGTAAATATATATGAGAACCTCTGATAATACCTACTTTAAAGAGTAAAGTTTGAGAGAAACGCTTCTATTTTCAGTATTCATACCGTCACCACATCCTTGCGCGTCTCATTATTGAACGATTAATTTTCTTTGATGCAATATCACAACTGTGCAAAGGCCCATTTTGGGCAGCCATTGACGCCAAACGAAAACCTGCGTTTTATTTCTTCATACAGTTTCTTTGGTCAATGAATCTGGAATTTTCTTTTCGGCAACAACCTGTTGTAGGCTGTACCAGGATACACTAGTCATAACCACTGAGCTGTAATGACCTACTTAAGTGCGATAACGGTTGTACTTCCAAACTGGAAACAGCCCAAACCCTAACCTTTTTGCTATTCTAGAGGCTATGAGGGAAAGAGCTTCGGAGTAAAGCAAAGTGGTGTCCAAGCAGTGCAATTTCATTGGTTGGTCGATGCGGCTGACCACACTCCAGTAATGACACGGCATAGTATATTGCTTGGCAAATCATGTGCGTCCAAGCCTTTTTTGCGGCAGACGGTTAGGAGGACTTGTCCGGCAACTAAGTCGGGCAAGCTTTAGGTACACGATGATGGCTAGAACTTGTAACACTGAGAAGCCAGGCTCGGGTTACTAGACGAGGGGGTTCCAATCAATGTCTGGCAGGTAGGGTATGAAGAGCCCAGCAGCTATATATAGATTTATTTGTGGTTACGTCAGTACTTTGCAAAAAATGAAAATGCATGCATTAGCTTGGTGTCTCATTACTCATAGTAGGTTTCATGGCAATTTTGGTTCATAGGGCTCAGCTGCGCCCTTTAACGTTCACCTCAAAGATAATCACGTATCATCGTAGACTTAAGTACTACAGGTTTTGACAAGTAGTGACATGCACCGCATGGTTCCGCATGGATGGCCGCATATACGTCCCTACAGGAACGTGTAAGTCTAGTCATATTCAGTGTTACGGGAATGAATTGACATACAGAAAACCAAACATGATTGAATTATCATAGCTTCATATCTAAAATCTGCAATCAAGAACGGCCGTGTTGTTCACCAAAAATTGTAAAACGCAACCTTCATTTCTCAAACTAGCAATCATGCAGCACTAAAAGAACTCATGTGAGCCAGATATCACGTTTAAAAGTCTGCTTGGACGTGGAGACGGCTGGTTCGAATAGAAATTGGAAAGCACACCTAATAATCATCAAATCATGTGATGCGCATTGCCACGAGTATATTTTCTTTGGCCCTCTCGAGGTTGAGGTATGGCTTGAGATTGTACGCGATCTGAGATAATGGGACTTCACCTTCTGCTGCAACAAGCATCGCGATATCAATAATTTTCGACATCTTAGCAGCTAGGTCGGCCCATGTCACAAGCAAAATATCTCCTTCTCTCGCTTGCCACTTTGTGTTGAAGCCTTTGAGTTGTATCCCAAGGACCTGTGTAATTTGATTGATGAATTCTTCTGGACCAGACGACAGAAACGTAGAAGGTTGAGTGGAGTTCACCAATAAGCCATCTCGATAAAGGCCAGCCCAGAGCATACCTGGATGCACAATGTTCAAGTCTTGTCCATCTTTGGTTACATATAATGCAGAAGCTTTGGCATCCCCGAAGCGGTCGTATTTAACCGCAGACGAAACGCCAAAATTCATCAATGTCGATGCCGACTCAAAACCAAAACTCTGACGGCAGCTGAAAGCTTCTTGTTTCATGAATCGAGCCAAATCTTTCCCGGAGTTATTTTCTGGAGCAACTAAAGTGAATGTTTGCTGTTCCTCGCTTTGACTGTATAGATAATACTCCTCTGATACATTCTCCACGTGCAAGCTTGGTCCAATCCGGCTTTTGCGGTCATTTGAAAAGCTCCTCCAATACTCGTTCAGGGTCTGGAAGGATGTTTTAATCAAGCTCAAAGTTTCGTCGTCTATGGCTCTGACGCCAATCGTCAACATCAAAAAAATGCTATAAACTCTCACCATTACAGTCATTTTTGGAGTTGAGAATGATTTTCATAAAATTTATACCGTATCCGTCTTTCACTAAAGTGGTCAATGTTTTGTCACACTCAACTCTTGGAGGCGGTAGCATTCACTCATATATGAGATGACAAATGCGGGGTAGGTTGCCAGATTCTGTATTTGTTGGGAAAACCCTTTCAACATGGCAAAGCTTGCTTCACTATTGTAGTGGAGACAAATAACCACTTGTTTCAAGAGCAATAGTCGGTATTAGGAAGCATGACTCGCGTTCCTTGGCCGACGGGGTCTGGCCGGCCCTTAGGGCCTCCGCCTTCGCGAGAAGAAGTGTGCTAGATAACTCACATGCTCCTGCTTTGAAGTGGCTTTGGGTGTTGAAGTTAGCATATTATCTGACTAAATATTAATTATGCGTATTCATTGAAAAAATCGAATACTAAAAAGGAAATTCTTGTATCAACACGTGTGTCTCCCAGGGCACGGTGCTTAATCGTACCACTCTCTAATCACTCTCGAATGAAATAGGCGCTGTTTATCTTGCTATCGGGTTCTTTTCAGTGGACGAAAAGTAATTTTTGCCGCTTCACTCAATACAGCAGCTTAGAATATGGCAGACAGTCGTTCTTGGTAGGGAAATTAGTCGGATTTTTTATAGATTATCACGACTTCCCGTGCGCCATCACAACTATTTGTCACTTCCAACAGGTGATCGGCACAAAGATAAAATAGTTCACTTCCCCGGTAGACCAAATAAGAGCTTGCCTTAGCTAAAGATGCGTCGTAATTTCTCAACTCAAGATCCAGATTGGGTTTTGACAGAATTTCCAAGTGTCCCAATTCGTCCACGCTCAAAAACGTCATACTCCTGGCTCGTGCTATACGTCCATTTTGATTGATTTCAAAAGGGGTGATCCTTTCATCGGCAAATAGGTATTTGTTGGCCACAAATAAAGTCTTCAATTGTGCTGGCTCATCGTGAAGCGTGCGCATATAAAAATAACCCAAGTCAAGGCAAGCTCCAGCAATCGCAACTGCGGAGCAGAAGATATACTTTGAAAACGCCATGGTCAGTGCATCAATGTGAATGTGACAAACAGAGCAAATATATACAGCATTCGTACCCATCGAGGTATAGATACCCAAAATTTGACGCTGGCGTCGAAATTATGTTGGTGTCAGAAGGTCACAGCCAAATTCAGAAGCCATTTTCGAAATCTCAGTTTCGAAATCTCAAAAAAGGAGAAGATATTGCGTTTCAGTTGATGTGAAACTTGTGCATTGCCACAAGGCACCATATTGCTGTGTTTCCGAAAGAGCTTCGATATTTCTATAATAAGTTCCGCTGCCGAAAATCTATAGTTGGGGACCCATCATGAAAGACAAAATTTTGAATTTGGTTTGCGTTTCGTGTCATTATCCGTTCCTTCAGATTGATTTACATTCACACATTTGAGCAGCGATTAGTGTTTGTGGTAAAAATAACATAATATTTCTTGTTTGATTGCCTTTTTGAGTGGAAGGGAATGTAACTTTTAGCTCTCCTGATATTTATCCAAGGTTCATCTCAATAGCCTATCATTTTGGGCACTGTTGATCATGAAATCTAGAAACTGATCCCACAGCTTGCTATGCATGCCGTCTTTTAGCCTCGTTTGAGCTTTTGCAATCTGGTTATGTTTCCGACTAGGTTCAAGATCAGGAATTGTTGCAATTTCATGTAAGATAAATTGCCTCGGCGTTTGGAAGTGAAATTCCCCTTCAAGTTTGATTTGGAACTGAACCGCGCGAAGAAGTGTGTTGCGTGCAGCCAAAAATTAAGGCTTTCAGCAAGCTTGCCCCGACAATCACAGATGCAAAATGAATTGGAAAAGGCTAATCAGCGTTTTTTGTGAAGCAAGATTTTGAATTTAGATCTAAGTTTTCATCTTCATAACATCACCCATTGTTGCGCGCTCGAATAGGTTTTGCTGCTGATGTAAAGTTTTCGAGTTCTACCGTATTCGCGAAAACAGCCAAATTACACCTTCAATAACGTGAAGCACATCATCTAAGCAAGCAGTTTTGTTCAAGAAGAAATGGAATGCTCCTCTGTTTTTGTTTGTGCATCCGCCCTGGATGGAGATGGGTCGGCCTGCAGTTTAGTGTCCCACGATATAACATTGTCATTATTAGGCCGCCTGCTCAACAAAAAAGTGGTCAGACGCGCTGTACATATGATCATGATATTGGCTTTGATATAAATTACTTTTTTGACTACTAAAAGACACGAAAAAAAGATCAGAATCAAATCTACAATACACGACTGCTCCTCATGCAATTGTGTCGGTTTTTAGCACTCATGGTATTATTCAGCCATTTTGACTGCGCGTTCAGCCTTTTTACGCGACGTTTGCTCAATTTAAATGAGGAAGTGCTATATCAGACACAAAATACAATTCAGTAAAGTTCTGACTGACCTTACACTTCGAATAAAATGGGTATTCGAGAGGATGTAATAGAATGTTATTTCTCTTTTTGCCAAGTAAACCAGTCTCCTTTCCGCTGTGTCAAGCAATAAAGAGGATAATAAATCATTTACTCATTAAAACCGTCAAAAGGAGCAAGACCTGATAAAAGACTTTACACTCGTAAGGTTGAGTTGGAAAAAAGCGCAGTGGCTAAGAAAATGAAAGGTAGAGATGTTTTCTTTCTTCTTCTTTCGAAAAACTTAATGAATTTGACTCATAGAAAATGAGTCAATTGAAATTTTGGTAAATTGCGACCTGAAATCATGTGCCGTTTGATGTGATTCGAGGTTGACACTTGCAAGCCCCTTTTTGCGAACTGCCCCGCTAATTGTTGTACATTCCAGTTCCATGACACATCATGCAAAGCGACTATCTGTCAAAGTCACATGCAAGCCAGAGCACTAATCGAGCATCATTAGTTGAGAATGTGTTTAAGTAAACTACCCTTCCTATATAATTTGTGGGTGAATAAGAGCTCAGTGGTCTTAGAGACATCCGGCCGCTCTACAGTCTTTTATCCTATAAAACATTACCCAAAATTTTGTACACCACGCACAAATTTTTTTCAATGGGCAATAGTCAAAGATCGTCTAAATCCCCCTTCGCATTCCCAGTGGCATCTGGAAACCATATGCCACTTTCGTGATGGGCGTTTTGTCGAAGCACATGTACCAATTCATGCATAAATGTGATACCATATACACACTTCGCATTATTTGACGTGGCCAAACTGTGCAGATAAACTTGGTTGTGCGTAAGTGGACACGTGCCGTTTGCCCAGGGCTACACACCCTTGACGATGCGGAATGCAAACATCTGCCAAACAGACACTTCGTAGTGAGTGGGAATATGCAGAGATTTAAAGGTGTTTGAAGTTGAGAGAATGCTTGGAATCGCTCTGTGTATAGCCTGCCAAGAAGAACTCTCAACAAGAAAAATTCGTGAAGTGCTGTATTTCTCTTGTCGTAATTCTCACCTGTGAATCCTGAACCACTAAAAAGGATAAGAAATTTCTCCCTTTTCTTAAGCATCTTTCAGTCATTTCAAAGCCCACACTTTTTCAAGTATCCTACTTCCTTATACGTTTGCAATGAGACTCGCACTATACTTGAGTGGGATTCTTGTTTTGGCCGGCTCTGCAAGTAGCCTTTTGCTTGATGTATACTCTAATGCCTCAATATGTGCAGCAGCCAAAGAAATCGTGCAGGGCCAAATGGATTACTACGAAGGTATAAAGTACGGCGGGACCGTGGGAATGTTTGGGTTTCCTTACTATTGGTGGCATGCGGGCGAAGTATTCGGTGGCTGGGTAGATTATTGGGCATTTTGCGCAAAGGATAATGAAACCTTCAGCCAGATTTTGTTTGATGCCATGTACGCACAACGGGGAGAATTCAACAATTATATGCCTGAGAATCAAACGGTTACAGAAGGAAATGATGACCAGGGTGTTTGGGGCTTGGCACTTATGCAAGCTGTTGAACGCAATTTTACCAACCCGGAAGACCATAGCTGGCTCTTTTTCACTCAAGCTTTGTTCAACACCATGAATAACAGATGGAACACGTCAACTTGTGGAGGTGGGCTCAAATGGCAAATTTTCACTTACTTGAATGGCTATTATTACAAGAACTCAATTTCAAACGGATCGCTATTCCTGCTTGCGGCTCGCTTGTATAGGTTCACGGGAGAGAAGTTTTACTTGGACGTGGCAGAAAAAGTATGGGAATGGATGTTAGCCATCGGGCTCATTGATACTAGTGATGTGGTATGGCATCTCCATGACGGGGCCACGGAAGGCACAAACTGCACGCAATTGACCTCTTGGCAGTGGTCATACACATATGGTATATTTCTATCTGGCTCAGCTTACTTGTACAATGCGACGGGTGAGCGGAAATGGAAAGAGGCCACATTGAAATTTGCTAACGCCAGCAGTTATTTCTTCAATGGCACAATCATGACGGAAACTACATGTTCCACGGTAGGCAGGTGTAACAATGACCAGCGGTCTTTTCGTTCGCTTTTTTCGCGGGGCCTTGGATTAACGGCCGCCTTAATTCCACAAATCAGGAAACGGATTTTAAATGGTTGGTTGAAGCCCAGTGCAAAAGCCGCGGCGCAATCTTGTTCTGGCGATGGCGGTTCTACATGCGGTTACAATTGGGCAGCTGATGGCTGGGACGGATGGTGGGGCCTTGGGGAGCAAATGGGTGCTTTGGAAGTAATCATGTCGCTAATAACCTCTAAAGTTGTACCTTTGACCCCTGACACGGGTGCATACAACGTGGGTGGAGATGTCAATGCGGGCAATGACACAGCCACCGTTTAGTTCATATATAGATTTGTAATAAAATTTTGTTTAAATTCCAAAAAAAAAAAATTGATTTATCAACTCAATTTCTCTCAAATATATTTCCGATAGTAGACCTTCAAGGAAGTATAATCAATCATTGACTCTATATATGAGAATCCAAGAAGTAGTATACAATATTTTACTGCACAATCAACGTGGAGCTAAGTTCGATATACTTCCAGTAAATATTCACAAGTAAAGAATCCTGCGACTTTTCAGCTCTAAGAAGACTAACTTCAAGCGTCGAGAAATGTCACTTCAAATGTGATCAGGACTTTCCGTGCACCTTGACAGATACTTCTATGCCCAATCAGTCCATTTCCGCAGAGCTGGAAGTTTGTTGCGCCAAAGTAAGCAAGCTCTTTCTTGAAAGGATGCTCAGAGCCAAAATTCAAATAGAAACCGCTATGTGGCAAGGTTGTCTCAACAAGCTTTCCTTCATCGTTCACGTCAATGTATGATTCTGTTTCGTCAAACAGATTCAACGTTCCATCGCTTCCATACCAAAATTTTTGTGCCGAATCACCAACAATAAGTTGTTTCTTCGATAAGACCAAAGGCGTTTTGGAGATCACACCCTCAGTGCGTGATATGTATAAAGTACCAAGACTGTAAGTAGTTTCAGCTAATACTACAGCGACAAGAAAAGCGAAGAACGACAAATTCATGGTTACTATTTGCTGATCTTGATTCGGGTGTTTTTTTTTTGTTCTTCCCTGTCCTTTTCCAGCGTAGTCAACTAGTCCAACTCGATTCCTTTTTACAGTCTTTGTGGGCTTTTTACGTCACACGGAAATTTCAATTTTTTTTTTTTTCCCGGCTGTTCTCGATTATTAACTCAAGACCAAATCTGAACCAGTCCCGATTGTTTTCACTTGCCCGGTAATTTCACGGCAATTGATATATCTTGCTATTATGAAACCTTCAAAAGAGCGCCGTAGTAGAAGGCGGGGCGGGAATACGGGAACAAACGTTACGCTATACATATAGTCTTTGGGTATTGCCTCACAGAAGGATCGCTTGAAACGAGGAACTACAGTTTATCAAACAGTCTACCTTCATGTATATGTATGAGAAACGATAGTTGTACGTTTCATCCGTCTCACCTGCGAAGTCTGCAACGGCTGCGCGATCAATGAAACTCGCGCCATGGCCGTTAAATTAACTACAGAATATAGCATTTTCTTATTTCATCAATCTGACTGAAATAAATCCTTTTAAAAAATCAAGAAACAGGTAGAGTAAGGCAGGGATGTGGGGTTCGCGAGATGATGAGGGCCCAGCACGGGTGTCGGACCTCACGGCTGGCTTTGATGCGAAGTAGTAAAATTGTCGATTTGGCTGCGCTTTCCGTGATCAATGGTTTAGCGCAAAGATGCGACGATTGATTAGCTAGACGGCAAAGCGGACCCACTGATCTGTGGCTGTAGCGGGGTTGAAATTCAGATAAGACGCGGAGTGAGGAGCTTCCAGCGCGGGGTCTTAGAAGAATGAATTTTAGGGACTTTCTTCAGGATTAAGTTGGCGTGTTGAGAGGATGCGAAGAGTTTTACGAGTTGGCCACTTGGCACGCGTCGGGGCTGAGCTTTTCCTTTTCCCGTTATGATGGGTTTGAACCTATATAGTTAATGATTTGGCCTAGGGTTCCCCTCCCCATGTTCGATAGAACAATGTAAATAGAAAAGGGCAACACGCTCGGGCAAAAAGTCGATGTAACTTTCGTCATGAGATGATGTTGGAACTTCAGGGAATGATATGGACACCAAGTCATGACTTAGGCTTTTTGGACTGCTCCTATTGAGTGTTGTGTCTAGCATACGGATAAATAAATACATGTTGGTTTCTGTTATCTCAATTCACACCCAGAGAATGATAGCCGATGCGACCTGGCGAGGTTGCTGTAATGAAGTCTTTGGAGACACCATTTGAAAAACGAGAAACCACTTGCAAGCATATGGGCTTTAGGGTTCATGGGAGTTAGTGAAACCATTTGAAGCTTATTCATTGTTTGTGGTGGCGTAGCTCAAGCCTTGGGGGTTATTGTAGTTTCAGGCCGACCCCGTCAGCCGCAAATCGAGTCCAATGAAATTCTATGATATTCAACTTTTCGTAATTCCTGTCGATAATCATCAAAATACATTCAAGGATTTGAATGATTGCAAGCAATCGAAGGTATCAGATCAGTTTCTTTGGCCATACCCGAAAATGGGCGAGCTAAGCTGAATAGCTTTAGATTTATCAATTGTATTCAGTACATTGTAAAAAGAGAAAATGAAACTAGCATGCGTTAGATTTTCATATACCTGAAATTCTACCCTTTTACCAGATTATATTTTGTTTACCCCCGGCATGGCCTTTCCTACCCTTGCTGCGATTCCCACTGGGTGAGCAATAACACTGTCTATATCCCAAATTCCAGACTCGTAGTAGATATCTTTTTTCAAGAATTCGAGGATCTCTTCTTTCGACTCAGCCATCATGTGGAAAGTCGAGCCCGCAAACTGGGTCTTGGATTCGTCCTTATAAATGGCCCCCACAGAGGTGACAATACCCTCGTTGACGGTGGCTGGAATTGCTGCCACGTGTTGTGGGCGCACGCTGGTTCTATCAGTGCCTGGTTTATCAAACACGATCACGTTCCATTCAATTTTGGCCATGTTTATTTTGTTTCAATTGCGAAATAAATCTATATGACAAGTGTGCTTTTTATGACAGGGTGACAGGCCTGAGGTCGCGGAATCAGTAGTGTACTATACATTGAGAGTACGACCGCAAGAATATCGCGTATCACTTCAGTGGCCCATTTGGCAAATTTTTTTACGATCCACTTCTATTTTCCATTTTCTATTTTCTCTTTCGTGTATTATGAATATAAACGTGAAGCAAAAGAAAGGGCAACGGCCCCTCTATGATGAATGCAAGTGCACGACAGTGCGGGTGAGACGAGCTCCCGACGGCTCAACAAAGCCAGTCAGTTTTTAGCCCTACGTTTTCAGAAATAGGCAGCAGCGTCTCATGTGAAAATCCTGGGTCTCATGAACTACCCTAAATGCCTGTTATGAGTAGTAACGAAACACATGTAAAAGTCAATGGGTTTAGTTCTCCAACGGGGCAAAGTACTTAACTCTCTCCTTTCTTGGACCCAACTTGTCCGTCTTGATGCCTGCGCCAAACTGGTTGCCAAACGGCGAGTGAGAATGAATGAATGTCTGTGGAATAGCAGACTGTGCGGGGCCCCTCAAATGCCTCTGGCCAATACCACCTTTGTCTTTGATGAAAGTCTTGATAAAAGACGTCTTGTACTGCTTCAAGTAAGCTTCGCTGCGCATCTGGTCACGGTTTTCCAACTGCTTGTAATATGACGTCTCCACCACGGGCCCGTCCGAGCTGCGGTAGAAATATAACGAGATTCCAGCCAAGACCGCCATGCCAAACACTTTCGTCACGTCAATCTCCGTTTGTGTGCTTGCAGGTGCCTCATGGTGAGCGCCTGAGGCGTAGAAGCGTCTGAAATTTGCCCTCGCTGTGTTTGTTGTGGCTCTGAACATGCTTTGTGGTTTATTTATTGATGTATACAGTTAATGATAGCAAAATGCTTATAGAATTGAGGTTGGTGTGCGCAGGCGCGGGAGAAATCTGACCAATCGCATCAGCTAGGTTTCATACTATGTCACGTGACGCATGGGCGCGGTTTCAATTGGCAGTGTCGGGAAGAATAGTATGTCTGGAATCGCGCATTGTGCTTTCGTATAATCTTAATCTGGCTGCGAAAAAATGAACGTCAGAACTAGTTTCAGTCTCGGCTCAATTAGATCTTAGTGATCATGATTGAGAAATTCCCGACTATTGATTGAGTTAGCGTCTCGATTTGCGCATGTTGGCCCGCAAGAATCTATCAAAATATTTTAATTCCCTGTAGTAATGAATCTTTCCCTTATCACCCTATATTTTTTGCTATATGCACTGTTCGGGCATAAATCGATTAAATTCACCTATGTCAGATATTTTGAGCCGCGGTGACCGAGAGTAGGCTTGGTGAGACGTGTTTATGCCGGCATCCGGTTGCAGGAGGTGTCAGGAGGCAAGAACGTCGGTTATAAGATTCTGGTCCAAAGGTACTTTGGTCTCGCTGGCCAAAGGCATCAAGCTGAAGCATGATGATTCATAAGCGGGAACTTCATCTTATTATGTCACGATTCGGGTGCCAGCAGCTAGTTAGCGTATAAACATGCTATGGTGTTTTTGACATAATGCCTCCGTCACTTCTTTAGTGTCACAAAAAATGCTGTTGAAAGTCTGATAGCACGTGTTCGTATGAGTCCAAGTGACTCTATGATAGTCCATCTAAGCTCAACTTTCATCCACGCGTCTCATAATCAAAGTTGGACGAACACTGTAAAGTGAAGCAGATAATTGGTCACAGCTCGGCCCAATGCGGCGCAATTTGCACGTAAATACTCTGAGAAAGTCTTCGTTGGCTTTAAGGGAGCACACGATCTCTTACTCGACAAACGCTCTCTGATTGCGAGCTCAGTGATGCGCCAAAAATTTCTAAGAACTTGCAAGACTACTCTCGGTGGATTGATTCCTGAACTTTTCCTCAAACCATGTCATCAAAGGCAACAACGTTTGTTTCCACTTCTCTAGACATTTTGAACGTCAAAATTCAATTCCGGGAACAGATTTGTACCAGCAGCCAATGAGAATTTTCATGTACCGAGAGGAAGCTTTATGAGTAATACAAGAAGAGTTATGGTGTTGAGAAACAGGTCAATCTTCCAAATTTGCTTTTGTGTCGGGAAAAACGGGATACCAGGGCATTTGTGTTCACGTAATCAAAGTTTAGTAACCTTATGTGTTAGCCAGTCATCAGGTAGATCAAGTGAGCAAGATTTGTGGTGCAGTGTCAAGTCGCTATTTTTTTAGTATATTTTTGATCGCCTTGTGCAATCGGGTGGGAAAGAAATTGTATGTTTGTTTCACAGGGGCTGGTAGAAACTTCACTGCAGCTTTTTAGCAAATTTATAGCGTCCGTGGAAGTATGAAGGCGTGATGACTACTTGACTACATTTGCCTCCCCCGTTTGACGGCCCTGTAGAGCAATAAGGCGATGTGTGCAGCGTTGAACGAGCAGCTATAGAACTTGAGGCATGATTTATGCAATTTTGTTGTTGTTAAATTCAATAGATTCTAAAAATGTTATAAGCGTATTACACATCTACTGAATTATGTGATAAACGGAATCACCTGCCCCTCCTTTCCCTTCCTTTCGCCTCCCACTTAGCCTGAGTCGTGAAATTTCTTGAACATTTTCAGCGCCATAAATAGATTTTCGAACAGCGCAGACAAGAAATAAATTTTGTAGTGATCGCAAGTGGTTTGCGACAAGAAGTGTGCTAACTGAAAAGTACTGGTTCCTCACATGAGGTCCATGCAGCAAGCCTTTAAATTGGTACACCATGGGTCCATTTGGCATAGCGACAGCAATTCCGCCGCCGAAACACAATCTGCGGATAGCAATTTCTTGGTAGAGGCGCCAGCAAAAGATATTGTTGACAATCTTCCCCGGAAGAAACTACAGGTTTAGGCTACAGAAGATGTATCGGAGTTTCTTGACCGGTTGATGACCAAGCCTCCATGGACCGTGTGACCTACAATCCACCTAAAAGGAGCATAAAACTCAGTAGATGATCTGTCTCAATTGTGTTCCTATACGACTGGTCCTGTACTCTACTAATAACCCAGCGAGATCAAGTAGTCGGCCAATTTCTCCACCACGGCCGTGGCCTCCTGCGGCTGGACACCAGATGGGTAATGTGCCACAAGAATCGCCTGCTTCGTCTTCACAGCAATGATACCCTTGTCATCCTGCTTGCCGTAAATGGAGCGCTCGTCGGCTCTCAACAAGAAGTATTTCTGTCCGGCGATGTGCAAGCCGTGGGACTGCAATTGCGAGGGATCAGCGTAGCCACCGGCGAGATTCGTGATTTCCTGCTGAGCAATCAGAAAAGCGCCAGATTCGGCCCAAAGCGAGTCACCCGCGGCAGAGTAGATTGCCGCCTTGTCGATTTTTCCAGTGGCGATGAGGCTGTCGGTGTATGCGTTCCAAGACATGTCTTTATATGGTTCCTTAGCAAGACGGTGTGGAGACATTTAGCGAGGGTGCGCTCACCACCGGTTTCTCTTGACGTCCTGCCCCTGGTGTACGGGTGCGTAATATGTAGGCACGGCCGGCTGCAAATGCTATTTGTTTCAGAACGCAATTTCGATGGGCAAATCGGCCTAAAACAATCAAAGTCTTCCAGGAAGTAGGCTGAACCAACTATGCTTGCTAGAAAGATCAGATCGCCTAGGAATCAGGCACTGTGATCGGTCGCAACCCATCATCTTCGCTATTTGAGGTGTATGTGGGTATGCACTTACAACACCTCCACGAGGTCACTTTCAACTTTTCTTCTCTTGGTTGGAGGCTGACCATCCTCATCGTTCTCATCATCAATCAATATGGTCTCGTTTTCACCTCCCGAAGTGATAGGTGCAGATACCGGATCAGACTCAGAGTTTCCCGCAGGCTCGCTGGTTTTCGCGCGGAGCTGAATATCTGGCAAGCGCACATCCTCATGCTCACCACCACACACCAAAAGCTCCAAGTTCTCGTACTCATCAGCATCATCTTGTACAAGTAATACTTCGTTTTTGCAAATGCCAAGGTCTCTGAGACTGCGGTCAAGATTGTCGTCGAAATCGACATCGTAGACCAATTTATTTTTGCCCACAATGACCGAAACGTCATCAGAATAGTTGTATTTTTGTCTCACCAAGTCGAGGAATTCTTTCAATGAAAGATCAAAGGCGTTTTCGGGCAAAGATACAAGCCCTTTGCTGACGATTCCGCAGCTAGCACATTTGGGGTTTGGCGCTTCCACCAGCGCAGAAGTGGCTCTCTTGTTCTCCTTGATGCTTATGAAAGTGGCCTTGGCATCAGATGGTGTGAATCCTTTATTCCAGAACACCAATGAGGCCAAATTAGAGAGACCGCTGATTATAGCGTTGGTGGTCGCAATTGCGGGAATGATATTTCCTGCGATCTGCTTGATGTCAAACTTCGATTTAGGCTCGATGTGGAAAATGTACGAGCGGAGGTTTGCGGCCGCGGCAACAAAGTTTAACGTGTCCTCGTCATCCTTGTCAAAAAAGATCTCCTTTTCTCCCGTTTTCAACCTTTCCTGAAGTTTTTCCGTTGACTTAGTAAGAACATACAATGTCTCCAAAACAGACCATACCTCAGTATCGTTGTTTGGCAATTTAACGCAGGAGGGGTCTTTCGCCAATTCAGCCAACTTGAGCTTATACTCCGTGTCAAAGTTCAAAGGCTCAGGCTTCCGTCTTGTTTTCCAAAGGCTTTCGAGCTGTAACGCCTTTTGCACATCATCGTGGAAGATCTTTTGAACAAGTTTTGCCGGAAACTCATCGTGCTCAACTTGTCTTTTCAAACTGGAAAGCTCATTCGCCTCCAGCAAAATCCGCTCGATTTCCTTCGGATCTTCTGTTTCCTTGCGCAAATCTGCAGCGGCAACTTCATTTTCAGAGGTTGATGTGAAAAGCTGTGTGAACAAAAACTCCTTCGCCCATACAATACAGTGCACGGGCTGAGACGGCGTCGATCTGATCGTACACACGGGGTAAGCTTTTGGGGTTTCTTTTTGCTGGCATTCGTAACACTCAGTCGCATATGGGAATATAGGCTGAATTTGCCCGTCAAAGCCAGTCGTGCCGGATTCCATAAGTGGTTTGTGCAAGAAAAGTGCCAATCTGTTCACATGTCTACGCGCTTCGGCGTTGTCCAAAGCATTGAATATGAAATCAAACTGATTCCACCATTCGGTAGGGAAAAGAGCCAGGTCCATCACGTTCCCATGATGCGGTACAAGTTTGGCATTGAAGTAGTTGAAGCTCTCAACAGCTTTCACCACCGTGAGCGATTTCAGTTTGTCGATATCTTTCTGACGAAACAAAAATTGCCTATTCAAGTTTGATAATGTGATTGTGTCCAAATCGACTATGTGTATCTCTCCGAATCCAGATAAGAGGAGATCCTTGAGAAGCTCGCAGCCGATGCCTCCAGCACCCACCAACAAGATTTTTGCAGCCCTTACAGCCGCATACTTTTCCTCGCCAAGCACTCTTTTGAGGTACGTATCTTTAGCCATGCTCAAAAATTATTCAATTGGTTTTGTTGTGACTCTGATGAATCACATTATATGAAATTGTATTGTTCGCGCCTCGCGTTGTATGGTGTACGGGTGTATGTATACAGAAAGCTAAGTTGACTGTCGATTATCAGATATGATTATTGCATTTTTTCCAAGCTTTTTTTCTACAAATTCAATTGATAGTCGTCGATTCCGAGTGGTTCCGGTTCTCAAAAGAATTCTTATTGGCAAAGCGGCCAGAGTCTATCAAAAATTTGCTATAAAAACGCGTCTCTATTCAATTCGTTCCTTGTTGGGCTTCTTCTCTTCGCTACCACTCGATTCCACCTCCTCTATGTGAGTCGGCTCCGGATCTGTTATCGAATTGTACAACACTATCCCATTCTGCCTTGCGTATTTCCTTTCTTGCTTTCTGTAGAAGTACATCACGACAAGTGTCCAGATACACAAGCCAAAGGCGCTTGCAGCCGTGAATGAATAACCTTTGAGGAAGCGTGGAGCCTCCACAGTTCTCCATACAATGACAGACATCCACGCGGTCGACCCCAATCCCAACAGGTTCATTATCACGAGCACAACAGCCCTCTTTTGCGCGTCACGGCGACAAATGTCGCTCTGCCATGAGTACAGCACCGGTGCCATTGCCCAGCCAAAATACTGCAAGCACCATGCGAACCATTTGGCTCTTTCTGGCACATTCCATACCGCCAAAATGACGTTACCCGTGATATTGAATGCCTGCGAGAGCCATATTGCCGTGCACCGCAGCTGGAACATGTCTGCATACATACAGGTGAGCAAGAGCCACACCAAGCCTAGCCCAGGAGTCAATGCCGAGTAGTCCTGTAAAGAGCCAGCATCAAATCTGTTCAAGGACTTGAGCCACAAGATATATGCACCGGATGCTCCGTTGTTGTTGTTGCATACAAGAATATTCCAGACCGCCAAGACATAAATCTCCCATGAAGTGAGAATCAGCTTCCATGTCTCCATAGAGAATAGTGACGTGAACAAATTCACCTGTGGCCTGCCTGCCGTGTGATTTTGCTTTAATTTCCGGCGCAAAAGACGGATCTCATCGTCACTCAACCAGATTGAGTAGCAGTCAGTGGGCGTTCCGGGAAGCATGTAAAACCCTAACACTCCCACCGCAATCGAAATGATACCATCAATGATAAAGATCCAGCGCCAGGCTTCAAGACCGCCAATGCCTTCGAAAGCACGTACAATCGCTCCAGATAGCAAACCTGACGTCAAGATGCCTAGGAACTGTCCGAAATAAAACACCATTGTTCTTCGTGCAATCATGGCTGGATTGAAAATGAAGGTGCCGAAAAGGTACATGTAAGAAAGATAAATCGGCGCCTCAAACGTTCCTACCAAAAACCTGAGTGCCTTGAGTTGTGCAAGCGAGGTCACTTTATATGTTCCGATGGTGAATGCAGACCAGCAGATGTCCAACAAGGGCAACACATAGTTTAGCGGGAGGCCATTGAGGACGTATATGAACGGGAGCTGGAACACAATGTTGCCAATCGAGAAAAGCACTTGTGTGTCAACCAAGTCATTTCCCTTCATATCTAGCGACTCCTTCAAGCCGGCAACATAGGCGTTGTTCAAGTTCGTTTGGTCCAAGTATTTGGCCCAGTATGCAACGAGCGAGTAAAGCGTAAGCAATATATCGATTTTCCACATCAATTTCCGCTCTGCCGGTGTATCATTCTCATCAAACCACTTGTACCATTTGTGATTTTGGCGAGTTTGCTTGTTCACCCTGTATTCATACTCATCGAAAAACTTCCACCAAGGGCGACTCGCTTCATCGCGATATTCCAAGCTTTCGACTTCATCTGTTTTTTGTGCATCTTCGTAATTGCTATCCTGAAGTGAAATCTTCGTTTCGGCCTCAGCGTCCTCTGGTGTATCTGGGTCTTCATCCACAATTCTCCTCACCGGTATAAACCCCCACTTTAGTCTACTTAAAGGCTCTTTTAAAAAAGACATGTTGTCAAAGCCAAAAGAGTGCGTCTTTCAAAATCAGGGTCTAAATAATTTCATTTTCGATCTAGGTCATCTCGGAGTGTAAAGCCGAGATTTTCATGGGCTCATGGCGCACCGGCAAGTAAGTCGCCCGTGTTAGCGCATAGCATCGGATTTTTCGGTGATAATGCTCTCAGAGAGCCGAAAAAAGCGGGAGTATTTTGACGTTGCCCTGTGCGGCGGCGTGCGGCTGGCCGTGTGCCTGGATATAGTTTTCGATGATTGCCTCCGGATCGGACGGGCAACTCATATTTTTAACCCAGCAATTGTATTTTTTTTGGTCCATGTTTATCTTGCCGTCCGTCTTGATATTCGAGATTCGAGGAATTTTGAGTGATCTTGTTCAAATTCTGCTCTGACTATTCTCAACTTTCATGAGTATGCTCTAGTGAGCCAAGCTGACGTGGAGTAATATTTCATTTATTGTAAAAAAAAAACATCTTGTTGATGCTGAAGTTCACCCCTCGTGCGTATCAAGATTACTTTTTCTCGTTTTGATTTTTCGATGAAATCATATATCAAGCTCGAATTTTGACCCTACTTGAGCTAGATTGCAACGACACTTGGGCTAAGTACAACCAAAGACAGATGACCTGACTTTCGCACTCTGCCACAGTGCCACCCCAGAATATCACCTGCAAAGTATGGGAGCAAAGCAGACCAGGAATTTTTTTTTCTTTTCGAACATAAAGTCTTCTTGTCAAGTTCTGAATGTGAAGCTGAGCGCTCGGGTGAAACCTCCATTAAAGATTCTGGGTGTCTGACTAACAGATGTTTATTGGGTAGATCATCTGGTAAAAGAAGCCCTGGTCTGTGCGAGAGCCGGTAGATATATAGTCAAGGCAGACAATAGAGTTTTCCCTTCATTGTTCGTCTTTGTCCAGCCACGCTGGCTATCACAATAGAAGGTGCATTGCTTGGCAAGTACTGCGAAAGAGAAGCGAACAGTAGTTTTATATGAATTGATCCCGCAAATACAGTCAAGCATCTCGGGAAAGGCTCGTGTACGGAAATCTGCGGTTTTTACTCGATAGTGAGATTATACCAGATGTTGAATATTCATAAGCGAGGAAAAAGAAAAGACCGGAATAAGTCTACCTTTAACGTGGTCCAACCCACTTAGGAAAGCTGAAACTCGTCAGAAACGTTAGCCCCAATACTCCTGTTGTAAGCGGGCATTGTAGTTTAATGATTGTCGTGAGCTTTAGTAACGGGATAGCTCCGATGAAGGAGATTGACGACACCAACTAATACAGAGAATACGCTCAAAGTTGACCATGCGTCTAATTATAACGGGTAAGGTATCTTTTGACTCTGCAATCCCCCTCGTGGGGAACAAACTTCCATGATTTAACTAAGACCAATATACCGAGCCACCATATTTTAGAGAATTCTCATGAAAAAAATGAACGTACAAGACCTTTTGGAAGCCAGTTAACCTAGAATCTCAGCTCGCGCTTAGTATGACAATCCGCCGCATCACAATGACTAACTTCAATTCAGCTAATCTGGCCAGATTGCGAAAAATTGTATATACTGTTATTCAGGATCAATTTCCCTTGACAGAATTAGTCTTGCGAAATCCGCAAATGAGTGGAACGAGCCATAGGCTCATTTTCAAACTTCTGATATCGCTCAGGCTCATGCAAAAAGCTCAAAGTTGGAGTCTGAATACGAGTCTGAGCCAAACATCGATGGGGCCAGAGTCGCCCTTCATTTTGATCTCTCGTGTAATACTCATGAAATTCTGTCATACATCCTACCTGGCATATAGCTTTAGTCTACGCCACCAGCTCTCTATCGCAATAAACTAGGCCACTGGAAGTATCACTGAAGAGATTCCGCAGCCCAACTAATAAGGGTTCTTGGGAATGACCTAAGCACAGCAAGCTCTGCATATTTTCATGCAAATTTGTCTAGTCTCATTTATTAACTGCATACACGTACGTAAGCCCACTTAAACGTTGATGAATAAAGCCCATACACCCTTCAAGTACTGCACGATCTCGTCACCGCCCAACTTGGACTCGCCATAAACACGGTCCACGAAGTTGATTGGCACTTCTCCCACTGAAAAGCCAAGCGCCTTGGCACGCACCATCATTTCCATCTGGAAGACGTAGCCCTTGGACTTTGTCTCGCTTATCACCTTAGCCAACACGTCCTTCTTGTACAAACGGAACGAGCCGGTCAAGTCTGACACATGGGGACGCAACACGGTCGCAGCCAAGAAATTGGCGCCTCTCGAGACCAATTTACGTTTCAAGTCCCAACCGTAAACACCACCATTTCCAGCATACCGCGTGCCTGTAACAATATCGTAATTTCCCTTTTTTTGCGCGGCAATGAACTGCGGAATGGCCTCTGGGTGGTGCGAGAAGTCTGCGTCCATGATAATCACATAGTTACCGGTGACATACTGTAAGCCATGCACGTAGGCCGTGCCGAGACCTAATTTGCCCGCACGAGCGCGTAACTGGATGTGTTCGGCGCCAAAAACGTCAATCAATTTCTTCGCCACTTCCTGCGTTCCGTCAGGCGAGTTGTCGTCGACGATAATCACCTCCCAGTCAAGTTGGGCTTGCTTGAAGGTCTTGTCCAAAAGGTACACGAGGATGGGCAAGTTTTTGCGCTCGTTGTACGTAGGAAGAATAATCGAGTATTTGTCTGGCATCGTGTCGATATTTTTTGTCAGTATCTGTATGTTTATCTGAACTACTTGCTTGACAAGAAACACTGATGAAAAGGTGCAGTGTGCGTTGTTACGTGGTCTTTTCTAACGCGCCGCGCGGAGTCCATACTGTGGGGCTAGGACTACTCTACGCATAGCATTTGTCTGATTTTTGATATTGAAAATGCATAGGTTGAATCTGAATGATCGCTTGTACTGGTCTGGGTGAATTATAAACCCTATTTACAATTTTATTCTGTTTTTGACTCGGTGTTGGCGATCGCTGAAAGCTGTAAACCGATGCGAGTTTTGAGCATTGCGGATGCGCGGTGATGAACACGATTTTTGATAATGTATCTATAATTTATGAATTGAGCTTCTTGCTGCGATGAATGTCGTATAGCGTTAATATGCCTTCAAGTCCCATGGTCGTCAACGCACGGATTTCAAAAGACCATGGCGACAAAAGTCAAACCAAGATATATGAGATCGAGCAGGAATCTAGACGCCAGTCGTCTCCAGTAATAAACTCTTTTGAGACCGAGCGATAAGTGCATTTAAGTTGAACGTTCTTACCTCAGGGTATCTGAAGTGGCCTACGAGAGTGCACCTGAGATATTCTGTTAAATTACCACACTATGAAACGAAGAACACCCGCAGTTCTCCATACTGTCCTTTCCTTACCAAATGGCTTTTCGAGCCTTCTACTTAACCAAGAGTACCTGCTGATCCATCCCTGAGCACCTCCCACCCGTCAACACGACCACATGGTCGTCCATAAATTAAATATTCTGTGAAACAGGGTGCTGCTTTCTGCCCTTCATCCTTGTTTAATATAGCCATACTCGCGACCCTTTTAATACTTTCAACCCCTCAACTTTTACATGCGTTTGTTCAATCATTGATTGGTCAAGCTCATGGAGCTGATCTGGTTAGAAAGAGAGTTCATCCCGCTGCTTCCACTGGTGTTGCCTGCTTCCCGCTGCTGTTTGTAGGGATAACCCTGCTGAACATTCAAGCCAGGTGAATTGTTCAAGGACTGCGACCGATTTTGTTTTCCCTGTGCGGAGTGGCCTTGTTGATACAACACACTCGAGTTCTGTGGATAGTGCAGGCTACCTTGGGACTTGTTCTGCTGATATTGGAGTTGTTGCAAATGTGATATGTTGGAGTAAAGACCATTGTTATGAATCGGCGACGACAGGCTAGAAGAGTGCGAGCTATTGCTCTGACGGGAATGATGCGGCATCGGCTGTTGCAAACCAAAAATGTTGTTGTTGAAAGTCAAAGGTTGGCCACTAGCCGTTGCGGCGGCGATTGCCGCGGCGGTGGTGTTTACCGAATGAACCGAACCAGTGGCGTTACTTCCTGCAGCGGGATGACTCCCACTATTTGTGCCATTCGAGACATTGTGATGCATCACCGACGCGGGTTTTGGAGCACCACATTTTAAGCAGCACGAATTTTTAGCAAAGTTGTGATATTGACACGACTCGTTCGGGCACTTCCAATCACCCGCACGGAAGGGTACCTGACTGTTGTAGTGCGGCCTCTGATTGCTTCCACCGTGATGATTGTAATTGTGGCCAAATCCATTGCTGTGCGAGGTCAGATTCTTCATCCCACTGTTCGAAGCCTGATATTGATCTTGATATCCTCCATGTCCTGCATACATTTGCCTGTCGTCGAACTTGTTTTTTCTCATGCCAGTCGGCATGCCACTAGTGGCGGAACTATCACGACCGTCGCCATTGGGACCAGTGTAAATTTGGTCTTGAATAGCAATGGCAGATGTAGCTGGAAACGAACATCGAAAACACGCAATTCTGCGTTGGAAGTTTGAAAACCCACAAGATGGGCATGTCCAATCACCAGGTCTAGGGCGATTCTTCAGTGTTGGAAAAGAGGTAAGCAAACTCGAGGCACGATCAAGAACTTTTGTTGACGACGCCTGCACCTCTACCACTTTGTCCAATAAGGCACGGCCATTCATGTAAAGTGCTTCCGCCGCTTCTTCGTGCTTTGCAAAAATTGCGAATCCAGAAATTGATTTCTCCTTTGACACCAAACCTGGTTGACTTGGCTTCGCATCAGAGTCTGCGCTCTTTAATGCCCAGAACGCAACAGGGCGCCCACCGGATTGAGTGAACCAAGACTCAAGCTCGGACTGGGTGGTGTCAGAAGGCAAATTCGAGAGATACAAGATCTTCGAGCGCTCTGCTAGAAACGCCTTTGCATCGAGTGCGGCATCAAACGGCTTCGTCAACACGGACATATGTGACTCTAATGGTTCTGACTTCTTTAACAACTGCACCAAGATCTTGGCGTAAACTTCAGCAGCCGTCTTGACGTCGTCTTGAACGTCATCTGACCATTTCAGGGCTACTTCGACACCCAAAGCAGTGATGATGTTGCCAAGGCTGGAACTGGGGTAACTCAATGCCTCCGGGTGGACGGATTGCCATTTCAGGTACTCGTTGCGTAAGTCAAAAACACGCGGGTGCTGCAAATACGCCGGTAACACCACAGACTTGTCTCTGGCCTCGCGTGGAAGCAGAACGCGCAAGCTGTGGACATCCACTGTGAGGAACGAGAACAGTTTTTCGGCAACTTGCTCCATGAGTTTGCGGTCGAACTCCGCCACTGCGTCCCTGAAACTCAACCCATCTTTCACGTCTCCCCAAGAAAGATTATAACGATGGGTGCAATCTGGTGTCACCGGTGTGTTGATAGGCTTTACCAATATGCTCTGGAGCGCCAGAGTACTGAGAGATCTGGCATCGACAGTGCACCATGATATGGCCATAACTTCACAAGCGTCGCGTGGCACATATGCCGCAGACCCGTCGAATGTGGTTGCAAAATGCACCACCACAAACAAATCAGCCATTGCACAATATGCCTGCTCCAATTAGACTTTTTCTGCTTGACGGTAGTAATTATAGACGTGTCGTATGTGACGACCCTATCGTGAGCGCGGTGAAGTAAGTAACCACTTGCCGGTCGATCGCGAAAGCGATTTTTTTTTTTTTTTGTTTTTTTCGCCGCTCCAAGTCAATTCGCGTGGGACATTGCATGGGCGGGAATTGGCTGCACAAAAGACAGAAACGTCAACTCTTTCTCCGACGAGTGGTAAAGATGATGAAAAGTCTTAAACCTTTCTTCAATCATCTTCTGCCTAGCAATTAGAAACTGAATATCAGGGTCGTGTGCAAACCTGTTCACTTGGCTAAATGCCAATCTTGTAGTGCGAACGCTGGTCTCTTCTATAGAGTTGCTTGCACTCAAGAAGCTCGATTTTTACTTCATACTGAACCCAAATTATTGTCCCCAGATGTATTCGAGAAAAGTGAATAGCGTGGTTTGAAATATGAGCTTAAGAAAGATAGCGCAGGATGGCGTTGAACTGAATTGTTATAAACGCCGGCCCTTTCCCCTGAAACATGTCTTTTCTTGCCTATTTTCTGGAATAACTAATGCAAGACTTACCGCGCGAGGAGTGCAGCTCACCGCATAGACGTTATGTTTATTGTCAGGCTGACGCGCGCTACAACATACTTTATTCCACACAAAAACGAGCAATGCACACCACAATGATAGGCGGTGACGACAATGGTATTTACGGCCCGAGCCAGCTGCGTGTTTTCAAGACACAGCTCGTGCTCTCTCTCATCATTGGTGTGTCAACCTTCGTGCTCTTCTGTTTTCTCCGCAGAAAATGGCCCCATATGTACGCTGTTCGCACACTACGAAAATCGCTGATCCAACGGCGACAACTTCCAAACGACCTTTTCAGATGGGTGGGCGCGGTTTTGGCAATTTCCGATGAAGAGGTCTTGGAGTGCTCCGGGCTAGATGCTTATGTGGTGCTCAGCTTCTTCAAAATGGGTATCAAAGTTTTCCTATTACTTCTGATCATGGCTGCGCTAGTTTTGAGCCCCATTCGCTATTATTTCACCGGGAACTATGATAAGGATAACATCGCATGGCTGATTGCCTTTGATTTCAATTCGAACAAGCCGCCACTCAATGAGGAGTTTGCAAAGTTTTTGTGGGTATACCCGATCTTCACCTACTGTTTCTCGATAATCGTCTACGTCAAATTATTCCATTATACCAAGCTAATAATAAAGACTCGACAGAAATACTTGGCCTCGCAAAACTCGATCACAGACCGCACGATCCGAATCGATGGAATTCCGAAAAAGATCATTCGCAAGAATGACCCACTTGTCTTGAAACACTTCATTGAAGATTTGGGCATAGGGCGAGTTGAGAATGTCAAGCTCATTTACAACTGGGCACCTCTTGAAGAACTATTTGACCGCAGAAAACACCTGATCAGCCGACTTGAAAAACTTTATTCTCGGTACTTTGGACTCAATGTGGACTTATACAACGAGGACCGTCTCCCAAAAGTACTTCCCGAAAACGTGCAGAACAGCCAAGCCACCAATTCGTCTTCAAAACAGTACATCAAGCAGAAAATTGATACACTTGCTGAACAATTGCACGCAATCGATCAAGAGATCAGGGAGGCGCAGAGCAAGTACAACACGAATTTGTCTACCTACCCGATAGAGAGTGACTCGCGCTTCAGCCTTCTTCAATCGGCATTTGTCACCATGGACTCCGTGGCGTCTGCTCAAATGGCTGCTCAAACTGTTTTGGATCCACGAGTGTACAAACTCGTCGTATCCCTCGCACCTGCGGCCAAAGACATATATTGGAAAAACCTCAAGTTAGGATACTACGAGAAGCTCTATAAGTCCTACTTCATCACGTTTTTCATCATTCTTAGTTACTCGGTCATTTTTTTCTTGGTCACATCCTTGTCGACTTTACTTGATGTCAAGACAATAACCAAGTTTTGGCCAGCCCTTGGACACATGATATCGAAGTCAAAATGGCTAAGCACTTTTGTGACGGGTATTTTACCCCCGCTTTTGTTCTCGCTAATGAACGTGTCTTTCCCGTATCTTTATCGAAGCCTCACTTTGAAACAAGGCTATTCCCTGTCCAGTGATGTTGAGTTGTCAACTCTACTGAAAAACTTCTTTTTCATATTCTTCATTTTGTTCTTGGTTTTCACAATCACCGGAACTTTGTGGGACTATTTCACATCCATTGGAGACACGACAAGGTTCGCATCTCAATTGGCAAGCTCTTTGAGAAAGCTATCATTATTTTATGTCGACTTGATACTATTGCAAGGATTAGCAATGTTTCCTGTCAAACTCCTACAAGCAGGGGACTTTGTTGTTTTGAATGTGATTGGAAAGTTGTTCTTTCTCAAGAGCTTCTTCCTAAAAACTCCACGCGACTATCGCTTTTACTACTACACGCCACCAGTTTTTGATTTCGGCCTCAACTTGCCACAACATATATTGATTTTCATCATAGTGCTCATTTACTCTGTTGTGTCGACGAAGATTGTTGCTAGTGGGCTAGTGTACTTCACATTGGGCTATTTCGTCTACAAGTACCAGTTGATCTACAGCTACGTCCACCCACCTCACTCAACTGGTAAGGTTTGGCCCATGATTTTTAGAAGGCTCATCTTTGGTTTGATTATATTTCAGCTATTCATGTGTGGTACATTGGCTTTGGAAGGTGCTATTCTACTCTCTGTGTTATGTACGCCTTTGTTTCTTGTCACATTGGCTGTCGCATGGAATTTTGAAAGATACTATCTCCCGCTTCACAATTTCATAGCATTGAGAGCTATACAAAACCCGACTTCCTTCGACAAAGAATTTAATGATGATCTGCTGCTGCATTCTGTGCCGCCAAATCTGATCGCTGTCAACGCAAGCTCTAGAACTCTGATAGTGGGGATGGAGCCGATGCTGGAAAACATTGAAGAGGGAAATTCGGAAAACGATCACCTAAACCCGCTAAGTTCGGATACCTCAATGCTCGTAGATGGTGATTTTTCGGTTTCATATGGCTCGGCAGCTATTCGTCATCATCGCAAGGTATCCACTGTTGACGAAGAACGCGAACAGTTCACGGACTATACCCATCCATGCTTGACAGATTCACTTGACGGTCCTTGGATTGGTTTTGAAGGCGATTATATATCTATGATCGAGTATCGTGAAGAGCTTAGTCGCAGCAGAAACACAGAGCAGGAAAATGGTGATTATGAAACGACAGAAATTACCAGAGAGGGGGATTTTGTTTTGCGAAAACGCATCCAGGTACCCGAATGGGAATAGATCATTTAAAATGATTGATGAAAACGAGCTTTAGTGTTATTGACGAACATACAATGTCTCGCGTGCTGAAAGCCTCACGGTATCAATGGGTTTTGACTTGATTTTGCCAGTCACCCATTAGTAAGAAGTCATTTCATCTGTCAATAGGCAGTGAAAAGTGGTTTTCTTTTCTGGCGTCGTTCTTGGTTTCTGACGATTGAATAGTTCAGTGGTTGGAAAGGTAGGTTGGAAACCACTCATGCTTCAAACCGTGTGACTCGCTTCCTATTCCTGTCTCGTTATCTTGAGGCCTAAAGACCAATTCTTCCGTTTTTGTTGTTCTCGTAACTGTACGGCGGCGTTTCTTGGTGATAACGGTGTCTAATTTTTGCCTCCTAAGATCTTTATCCAGAACGTACGCCGGCCTTTCTTTTGAATAATCGCACTCAATTCCGAAACGGTTGCAATTTTTGCATATTGGCTTTATTTCGTCGCATTTGAGATGCTTTATCCGACAAATCCAACAGCCTCGTTTGGAACGACTCATGATTTGTTTTCGCTTGTGCCGTTTGACCGAGGAATTCTTGGGCTCTTCGACTGGGTGTTGCGAGAGCGCCGAAATTGATGACTCTGTAGCGACCAGAACTGGCGCGGAGACCTTGGCGTCCAAAAAGGCCAGGCCCAGCGAAACTTGTGGTATAAAGTCGTATAGAGAAGACTCGCAGGACGATGCGGTCTCGTCCAAGCTCGATGCTACATGTGGCTCCTCCTTATCGGTTGAATTTTCCAACTTGGCTAGACCGATGGAAGGCGGCGAACAACTTTCCTGAAAAAATTGCTCTTGACCACCGATCGCAGCCCAAATGTGGAAATTCAGACGACGATCCGATTGGTGATTAGCGTAATTTTCCGCATGTTGCACATAATCAAAGTTATTTTGCGTTACAGGAAATTCCAAGAGTGTTTCGCTGTAATAACTTTGCCAAAGGTACCATTTTGGGCTCCTAGGATTGTGCTCGTCTTGATAATGTGAAGGCATGAAAGTTGTCTGCAGCAGCTATTTCAATTGAGAGTGAGGAGCTAATACCGGTGGGACTGTTTGCGATCAAGAAGACCTCATCCGCTGGGCAAGGTTGAAGGAAGCCTTTCTCAGCTATAAACGTGAAGTCTAGCAAGTCTTGTCTTTATTCTTATAGGAATTGAAAGCAGACAATATCCACCAGATTTATACAATATTCTGAAGGATAATAATAGACAGTGAGCCAATGCTTCGGGAGGCTTTGGAAAGTGTGTTCTAACAGACTGGGGGGAGCAAAAAGGGCGTCAATATATAACAACGCATTCTCGAATTATTATTAGTAAGCCAAAGCTGCCCTGAAAAAGAGCCCGTGCTTACAAGAGGCTTCATGCAACAATACAATCAACCATAAAAGGCTTTGCATGAGCCCTTGTTCAAATCTGCATCTAGATTGCAGACCGCCCGACTGCGCACGCTTACGCTTGATCATTAAAATTTTTATTCGCAGCCGGAAGCTTCAGGTTAGTACTGACTCGTATTCGAAATAAGCCTCAGTCACGACCCATATCGCTCCTATGTCTTGGCATTTTTCTTTTGTTGTGGGTTGTTTTTAGTAGGAAGACCGTAGACATGGTTTCTAAATATATTTTTTCGGATGATGCCGTGGTGGCAATTGTGAACAGAAACTACTGTGCGACAATGTCCAGCCCGGTTTCATCTTCAGCAGGGCTGCAAAGCTTTTGGGGGTCTTCCTTCCCAAATCTCTCCACTGAGGGGTCAAATGTAAATAAGAGCAAATAGATGATTGATTTTGGATCTGGGAGTTTGTAGCTCCGACCCATTTCATTGATGTTGTTACCACGGTCATGCAATTAGCACCCGCCTTTTCGTGACCATTTTAACTATTATAAACACACCACTTTCCGCTTTCAGCTTTTGAACTACATACGCGAGTTCTGGCTAAGTTTTTCATCATGTCTTGTGTAACTTTTTGCCATTCATGCAAATTTCTGTGGTTGACACTTTGGTGAGGGCAATGGTTATCCAGAACAAAGTCAACTCACCTGTCAAACTTAAAACTTTCAGTCAAGTCGATGTAAATGTAATCGTGTTGTCGTGTTTTGCAAGTTATTAATTATTTTATCTGGCTAGCTATGCTTTTGGACCACCAGCAAGCTAGGCATAGTGCTTTGTGGACTCCTGTTTGGTCTACGCCCCGAAGAATGTACCCAGTTCATTAGTGAAACCGTGATTGTGACGTATAATTGAGTATGAGGGCTTCCGAACTTTGCAAGACATTTCCGCGTGGTCGCGGAAACAATTCTCCTTATTTTGGGGCTTACCCAATGTACCGATTTGGGTCACGCTAAAAGGCCGATAATATGGATTTGTCTCACATTCAGGTATGTTGCAAAAGCAGTTTCACGATATTGTACTTTCTGACCAGTACAGGATCGAGGGGATTTCCCATTTTGAAAACTTTCTCCCATTGTCTTTTGAATTGAAGTCGCAATAAGGCATGCATTCCGCTCTGCTGAAGCATATGCGAACAATGGTGTTTTCAAATAGCGGAACACTTGGATTGTCCAAACCGACGTTCATTTCAGAACCGAGCAGACATGAAAATGGAGATTATGTCTGATTATCCGCAGTCGGGTTCGATTCCTCTAATCTTGATTGTGGAGGTGTCTTATCGTGATTCTTGGATATCAGTCTTGTGCTCTTTGAGCCGGGGAACTTCCGAAAGCTCTTGCCGAAATTTGTATTTAGACAGGCTTTGATTTTGCTAAAAAGTCAAAAAAACAGATCCCTTTAGGTCTGTGACATAGTTCAGCAAACTTTGACGCTGTCATACCGAAACTTGCTTTCCAGGGCCTACACAGAAGAGAGGATACAACATTTTGGCGGCCCGCTTGATCCTCAAAGTTGACGACGCTACTGTATCCAACTTTGCTTAGAGAAACATTTGTAGATGTCGGCATTCCTTGATAGACAATAAGGCATTGCTAAATATGGATTTTTTGATGAGAAAGATCATCTGGCTGTCGTTTTCTAGATCTGGTTAGAATAATGCTCCTTACGCCAACTACGCGCCTTCTACAAGAATGACTTGGGCACCTTTTTTCGTTTGCCCACGATATTTAGCGAAAATAAGAAATTCGACCTTTACCTTGAAAGGTAGTAAATGATTCTTTCTGATCCACCTTGTGTGTGGCGGCTAGATGTCACTGCTTGGAGTTATATGTAATTAGCCTAATGTAAGCAATGGACACCTTAGAAAGCTCTCAGTTAGTCCCGCGCATTGTTTGAATGCAGAAACAAGATAGCAAATAACTTCATGCTTTTCATCGCGCAAGTGAAGATTCATATTGTCGCTTTCTACTGCAACAAGCAGTATATGCACCAACTCCTAAGGTTTCTCGCATGCCCAACTCTGATTCGCTTGAGTCACGCATCGCCTCCTC
>ERZ794936.87-NODE-87-length-67833-cov-59.636755_pt1 | contig 67833 bp, 43 predicted proteins | sample MGYA00511083_ERZ794936 | MGnify/ENA primary metagenome ERZ794936 (study PRJEB30137, sample SAMN04331409) | food metagenome | isolation source: Y2 must sample point D1 replicate A | place: Australia: South Australia | collected 2014 ... | reverse complement strand
ATGTCTATGTATTTGTATAAAATATGATATTACTCAGACTCAAGCAAACAATCAATTCTTAGAATCCTTCTTTGTTCTTATCTTAACCATAAACGATCTTGATGTGACTTTTGTAATTTGAACGAATTGGCTATATGGGACGGATGACAAATGCACCATTACTCTAGGTTGTTGTTGGATCTTAACAAACCGTAAAGGTAAACTGCCCATGCGGTTCACATGACTTTTGACTTTCCTTTGTTTGCTAGTTACCTTCGGCTTCACAATTTGTTTTTCCACTTTTCTAACAGGTTTATCACCTTTCAAACTTATCTTTATCTTATTCGCCTTCTTGGGTGCCTCCACAGTAGAGGTTACTTCCTTTTTAATATGTACTTTTAGGATACTTTCACGCTTTATAACAATATCAAGTTTACCTTCTTCATTACTATTCATCTTCGCCACAAGTCTTCTCTCCCTTGGTGTTTCCAATCTAACTACAAAACTGTTGATTAGGGTGTACATCACCCTAACAAGATCATGTATTTGCTTCCTCTGGTACAAGCTAAGAACAGGTAAATTCAAAACATCCCAGAGTAATATCTTCAAAGGGCTATACCCTTTAAACATATCTCGGCATATTTGTATTAACCCACTAATATTTTGACGGCCAATCTTTTCTATTTTTATTTTCATATCATCGACGTAATGACCACTTAAAAACAACTCAATATCATCCTCACTTTTTATATTTTTAACTTCATTGTGCACAGATTGGACGGAGGACTTAATATCGTCACTTATGGTATCCAAACTACCATCCATAACAACTAGATTTACACATTCAGAAAGCACATCAACACTTTTATCCCTAATGTAAGAATCCTCATGGAAGCAAAGTATTTCAGTAAACAAAACAAGGGCATCCTTGTTTTTTAAACCACCTTCTAAAAGCATGATTTTCAAAACCATTAAAAACTCATTCTGAAAGCTTTCCCTGGAAATATCTCCGTTATTTATACCTAATGTTAATGTATGCATTATCATTCCTGTCAATTCCGTAAAGTCATAAGCACCCACTTTATGCAATTTGTACTTAGCATACATGATAGTAGTCTTAATCAAAGACTCGTATGATGAAAGCCAATTCACCAAATTTTCGTACCTCAATAACTGAGTCTTAACTTTTTCCATATATGCTTTATCTTTATACTCATTTAAAGCAACTTTAACAACATTTTCAATCAAGCTGCGGACGTACGCATCATCACTGTATTTATTTTCACCATTCTCATTATAAACAAGAATATCCAGTAAAAATTGCTTCACCAATTTTGGACATTTACCATTTTCATTTTTCACTTTAGCCAAATATTTGGGAATATTACACTGTAAGAAATACAACTTAGGATTCTCAAAGTTATTACTCTTTGGAATATTAGAGTCTTCTAGGCAAAACAAAATCTGAAAAATCTGAATTAAATGCTTAACACCGCCAGTAAAATCCGGATCATATACGTATTTACTAAGCGCTTCGCACGCCGCGAGTCTTATGCCAAAAAAGTAACGCTCGTCGATCGCCGTTCTAAACAAAATACTTGAATAAACAAGTGATTTCACACCACCATTAACAACGACGTCCTCATAATATCGTATGGCTTCTAGTTGGGCCTCTATGTCCCCATCTTGTCTCAACTGAGAAGAAAACATGTAATCCGGCTGATTAATGTGCATTTGGCAAATCCATTCCAGATCAGAGTCTATGCGTATCCACTCAAATGCTTCGTTTTGCTTAAGCAATTCATTACTCTCAGACGTACGATTAAATTCCGTCAAACTGAATCGGGAACACTCTTCGGGCGACATGTATACATTTCCTAGACAATTCACATCCACAACAATAGGCTTCTCCTCATTATTGTTTTCAACACCATTTTCATCATTTGCACCACCACCTCTTTTCCTTAATCTTCTGTACTTTGTATTGTACTGAATATCTATTTTTGTGAATGTATCTTTGATTTCCACAATATGCTCATACGGAGTACCATCGTGTTCATGGATCCTTATAGTCATCGAGCCCGTGAAGCATTCGGTTCGGTTCAAATCTGGATGTTCTAAGTGGTCTAGTGCACTTTTGAAAAATCCTTCCTCCCCTACCACTTTTTCGTGGCCAAGTTCTTCATCTTGAACTTGCCTTATACCCAGTTCTATAACCATCCTCTTCCTATTAAATCTTTGGGTGACACGTAATATGGGTACCCCAGACCCATATACCCATTCGTTGAAAAAATTCTCTAATTTACTTTTATTAACTCTTTCGCAAACATGTTGAAAATGCGATGAAGTCAACGAATTATTCGGTAAATCACCAGACATAGCTTGAAGGAAAATTTTAGGTAATACTCGAGACATACCGAAAGATCGTTCTGTTTTAGTCATCCTTCTGTCAAGTATGTGTAGTATCATCGGTGCCTTCAATTGTATAAAGGACAAATCTTTAGAAGACCAAGATATTGGCCTAGAACTGCCGGTAAAAGTGCTCCCAATAGGCGGTTTCTCGAAGTCTTGTTCCACAATCGCCTCACTATTACGCTTTAATTGATATTTATACGTGTTATTACCCATTAATTTTTTGGTTACCTGAAACACCATATAACCAGCAATACCAAGACAGCACCAGTAGTCGTTCATATCTAAAGGAGTTATATTCACACAAGACCATTGGTTAGCAAGTGCCCATGCTAACTCATTCGTAGTACTGAATGCTTTATCAATAACTTCTAGAGGGTACAATAATCTGGTATTACAAATGCCTAATGCTGCAAAATCCATATGCTTAGAAGGTGCGGTAGGTAAAAACACCATAGAGTAACAAGTGAAAGGATAAGACCCAAATTCTTTCGAGTAGAAATCTATAATTTTTTGGCAGACAACTGTCGAATTTATAACTGTTAACTCATCTGTTTCCTGCGTCGGAAGTGTGAAAATTTGAATGGGTATAATATCCGAACCAATGTCGTCATCCATAGTATCGTTAACATTGTCCACAACATTCTCTCTCAACTTGTCTTCCTCTACTTCGTCCTCGGCATCAACACTTGGAGGTGATATCAAAGGTAAAGACCATGAATTAAAGGCGCCTATAGCCCAACCAATGTGATGTGGAGCCACAGGATTAATTATCTGAAATATGCATTTTTTTTTCGTCAAATCAATCGGGTGCGGAAGTTCTTTAATATTTGAATATTCTGAACAACACACAATCACATCCCTCAAACTCGGATTGTTGCTTTCCTCAATATTCCGCCTTTCCTCTTCCCCTTCCTCTTCCTCTTCGTCACTTTCGCCTTCCTCTTCTTCTTCATCATTATCTTGTGCATCTTTGCTTTTACTATTTTTGCCTTCTTCGTCATTTTTCAAGTTAGAATCCTTATCTTCGTCTTTGATAACTCTTGCCGGCTTCCCCTCTTCCTCTTCATCGTGCTCAGGCGTATCCTCCTTCTCTTTTTCACTCTCTTCTCCATTTTGTCCGATTAATTTCGAAGTACCTATATTTTTAACCAATCTCGGTACGCTGAATTCTAACTCCCATGTAGATTTTTCATCAAGCAAATCGACACATGGGACCCAATATGATGCAGAACTACAAATCTCACCATTTGAAGTGTAAACGTTCCATAACCAGGGCTTGTCAGCATACACAGTATCGAATTTAATACCCGACTTTGGGTTTCTGATTTCATATTCAATTTGTAATGTAATTGGAGTGAAAACAGATTCTTGAAACCCAGGGGTAGTCTTAATTGAAGGAGTAATCGGAGTGTAATTACTTAATGCATTGGCGTCCTCCAAAGATATTTTGATGGAAGATGGTATTTTTATAGTTAACTGGGATTTAGAGTCCGTTTCTGGGTATTCATTCAAGCTAGCAAACTTAGATCTCAAAAAATGTGACTGTTCAATGGAATTGTCGCTGTATAATACATTTTGTGAAGTCAATCCATTCAAATTTGTTTGAAGTGGGTCGTCATGAATAAATTGATCACATCGACGATTTTCGACCAGAACATCTTTAATAGTCATTTCCTTGCAATCAAAAGTTACATATTCTAGGTTTTGGATCAACGGAATGATTATTATAGTAGCGCTACCGGTAATGCAGTGAGTAGCTAGATCTATATCCAACGAGATTTTTTCATGGGCAACTCTAAAATTTCTAAACTTCATCTCATGCAAAGTGCTAGATTCACTAACAATGGCTCTAGGAGTGGCGTTTTTGGAAAAGGACATCATGAAGTCCACCTATTTATCCTGTTGTCACCTCTTCACTGTCCAAAACTTCATCAAAAAATACTTTTACATCCGTTCCATTTTACTATAGTTTTCATCTTACGCAATTTACCAATTGCCCCATTCGGCAAAAGTATTTAAGTGTTACCCGGTTACTTAAGGTAATACCAAAAATATTCACTATATTGAAAGTTCTATGTATTTTATTGAATTAAATAAGACTGATTTTGTAGCACGATATCCGCAAGAATGATTCACAACCATTTTAGATGTCTGCAGCTTTTTTTTTTTTGATTTTTTTACTAATTTTAGTGCGATTTTAGAATAACTCTTGGATTAAATAAATAAAAAAAATACAATTATCACTCAGATTTTGAAGCAATCTGATAAAAATTGCAGCATATTATTATAACAATTCTAGTTCACTACAAACAGCACATTATCAAGAAACTTATGTTTGATGGACAGTTTCTTCAAATAATTGAATGCAGTAAAAAATAAAAAAAATAACCATGGAATATGTTTCTAAGAATTCGCAATCCTTGTTTATATAACTATAGCTTTTTTTATGTTATAAGAAAACATTTATTCCTTTAACCAAAAGGAAAAAGGTAACAACCCCACTTACCCCTCTGTCAATAGTTAATCATTTTATTATTTTCAACTTTAAACATCCAAAAAAAATAAAATAAATTAAATTAAAATCAAATAGAAAATGCATTATTACTATAATAATATCTCTATGTAGACATATACATATTATTTCATTGCTTTTTGTAATAAACGAGGAAAATGGTGGGATAAAAAAATGCATTGTTATTCCTTCGAAACCAGCAGTAATAAGTCGTCCTGAGAACGATGTAGATTTAGATCTTTACATGTTGGTACTCTAAATCACCTCCTTCCATCTTAAAGTCGTCCTTCTTCTTGCTCCAATCAAACTTGCTTTTCTTGCTGCTGGGACACCAATTTAAACTTATTAACCAGATAGTAAACAAAATCATGAAACAACAGAAATAACACCAAAAATGATCGTAAACGTGACCCCTTATGATATCACACACTGAATAATCATACACTTCATCGTCTATAACCAGTCCATAATTGAAATAACCGAGTCCGTATTTCAATACAGGTTTATATCCACCTTCATCGGTAAACGTACTTGGACTCAAAACTGTGCTTAGATCATTAGTTCCTTGGAATGCATGTTCTCTCAATAAGGAAGCATCAAGTGGAGCTGGGATCATCCTTTGCCAAAGTACGTTAAGAGCGCTTTCACTGCCTACTGTTGCCCCAAAAATTTCTTGGCCTTATCTTGGCACAAATATTCTTTTGCATTTAGTTCTATACATACAGAAAGAGCGAAAAAAAAGTGAAAAATAAACAGAATGTGATAACGGTAAAAGAAAATCAAAAATAAACAAAAAAAAATACATATATAACTATTATTCATGATAGTAAACAGGTGAATTAAGATATTTAGTACAATTGTCTATTACCCCAATAGGCATAATCCTCGAGGAAAAAGTCGTACAATACCCACGAGGGCCATATTGTGCACAGATGCCATAGCGCATGGGCATCAATCTGCCATTCGTAACTAAAAAAGTCAAACAGTTCCAATGACATGGCCATTGTGGTTACAATCACAAGAAGAATTGGAATGACACACAGTTTGAAGATTTGCCCCTTGAAGCTGGAGTACGCGGTTTTCTTGAATTCGCCCATTAGCTTTTGCTTTTGCAGAGCATGGTAGTTTTGGCATGATAACATTATCAATAAAATATACTGTAAAACACCGAAAAAAATGTTGAATCTCATGTTGTATGTGTACGACCAGTCAACATAGAGTCTCAAGATGTGCAGGGCAAAGATTGCCGCAACTGACGCAGTGAACGCTTGTGCTATCTTGGGGTACAGGAACATGGAAGTCATTCTTGCAAATATTGCATGAAACCCTGTTAGGACAGTTAAACCTGCGAAAAAGTAATCTAGCTTCTCCGTTATGATCAAATCACGACAGTGAAAGACCGAGCTTGCTGTCCAAGCCAACATTCCCGCCACAGTAACGTAAAGGTAGTTCCAAATCAGTATACTTCTGCTGTTTTTTCTCCTCCTATCTCCCTCTTCGCGTATGATTCTAGAAAACTTTACAAATCCCTTATAATGTGGAATAAAGTTACCTATACTGAATATCGTCGAGAAGAATTCCTGAGTCCCCAATACTCTCAAAAATGGCCATTTCCCATGGAATTGGTATATTTCTTCCTCTTCGTCAATTCTCCAGCGCGTAATGATGTGCTGACATTGGTAATCACAATCTGAGATACAATCCCAGAACAATAACTTAGAGTACAAAGGCGGGGTATCGAAAAACTCAATATCATGAAACATGTTGGTTTCAGGGTCAATGTAGTTTATTTGGGAATTCGGACATCTTCTGTTATACTCGCACGCATACGTACAGTCTATAAACTCATCTAAATTATCTCCTGGAGAGCATGTCACTAGGAAACAGTGAACAAGTAGGGTCACAACCACAGCTAACCTCATATTTCTTGCCACACTTCTGTTTCTTTTCTCCCGAAGGGTATGGTTTCACACCTTAGGTTGCTCTTTTATTCGCTTTATGAAAAATGAAAAATGAAAAGTACAAGAATACGCAAGAGAAGAGCGAAAAAACTAATGTTGACATGACATTATGCAATAATTTATTTATGAGAGAAAGAGAAAAACACTACAAATTTTTCATAAAATCACGCCTCTTCAATCGAATCTCACCAAGAGGTAGTGTGACATCGTTATTCCAACCCCACAGTTTTGAACCAGATTGAAGGTTCTCAGACATAGGAGTTTGTAAAGTGGCATTGTACTCCTCCAGTTCCTTAGCAATTGCCTCTATGTTCAATCGAGGGAACGTTTCGTCGTCATATGGATCGTCCAGTTTATCGACGCCGTTGTAAAGAATCTGGTTTGGCGTAGAAGGCTTGAAAAACAACGTTCTTCTATGGAAAACATTACGCGTGGACAAATACTCAATCTCCTGTGCTATCATTTCAGGCTCAATTCCCTTCGAGAGTAGGATCGCTGCAACTCCGGTGACAATGGGCGTCGACATAGATGTACCTGACAAAATTAAAGTGTCGTTGTAGTTCAGATGAGATAGCGACTCAATTTCCACGCCTGGGGCAAAGATGTTTACACAGGGCCCCCAATTGCTGAACTTGGCAATCGTGTCAATGTGGTCATCAAAGGCCCCTACGGTGATAACGTTTTCTGCAGACGCAGGTGAGGCCCAGTAGGCGTCTAAATTGAAGTTCCCCGCCGCGGCAACAAATACAATACCTTCTTCAATGGCCCCCTCCACTGCCATGTTGATTATGGGGCTCCTGAAACTCCCTAGACTTAGATTGGCCACGCATTTTTTACCCTGTGGGCGACTGACCTTTGTGCAATGTTCCACGATGAACTCCAGACCACTAAGAACGTTACTGGCCTCGCCAGACCCGTCTTTGCCCAAGACTTTGACCTCCACAAGATTGACCCTCTTTGCCGCTCCATACGTTTTGGAACCTACGAGTCCCGCCACGTGCGTTCCGTGGCCATTCTGGTCGCCAAACCCTTCTTTGGTCAAGTCAATCCCCTGGATGACTCTGTCTTCGAATTCCGGATGGTCCGCGAAGATACCCGTATCCATGATATAGGCGTTGACGTCTTGACCTTGATAGTCGTGTTCATAGTAGTAATTGAACCAGCTTTTGTAGCGGTCCTTGTCCCCAACGTCGAATGGGAGTTGGTAGTGGCGGGAAATCCGGGCCAAGTGACGGGGTGCGTCTGGTTGATACGTTATATTTTGCTCTTCCTCGACGTCTTCGTACGAGTATTTGGCGGTAGCGTTAAACGTATAACTCGACTCGGCGCTATTTACACTGTCGCCTTCAAAAGCTTCGAACCTGAAGTTGGGCACAATATCAGCCACCAGTGGGCTTTTCTTCAGCTTGTTCACTAAGTTCTTGGACAGGTTCATGGTCACGCCGCGGAAGGATCCGATGGAGAATTTCTTCTCAATTTTGTTGTCGATGAACTGTCTCCATGACCTGTTGGAATTCGAAGTGAATTGTTGGAATGCTGTGGGATTTTTGAACCTCACCAAATACTCCTCTGCGTATGCGAGGTTGACCAGCAAAGAGATGAGTATGCACTGTGGCTTCATGACCAGTGTTTTTTTGCTGTTTTTCTTGGCGGATGTTAGAGGATGTCTAGCACTTGAGTATACCTCTATATGCTGTGTAAAATAGAAAATAAAAAAGCCAATGAGAACAATATTTTGTGTCGTTTTTTTTATTTTCGCTTCAATTCTCTATACACGTACGTCATCACTACGGGAAACCAAAAAAAAAAAAAAGAAAACAGTACAAAAAGGTTTACTTTACCCATAGTTAGTATACGTAGATTTTATACACGCACTATTTTTCTTATATACAGGAGATGGGTGGCCACAGAACCCGCGCCTAGCCTATTTCTTTCTTCTTAGACCTGCCTCCAGGTCGCCGACATCCAACCTTGTACCTCTGATGTAGTAGTGTTTGTTTCTTTGTCTGCTCGAGACGTGGGGGGTTAGCAAGTCGATTCTCTCGATCAGCGGCGAAAACAATGGCACTCTAATCTCGACGGCCGTCTTGGCTATCTGGTTCCGCAACAGCAACGAGGCGTCTTGCACCAGTTGTTTGCGGTCTATGGAAAGGATGTAGCCAACAAAGGTGTCGTACGAGCACTTGGACGAGTCGTACACAATCCGGACCACGTCGCCTGCCTTCAAGCGGTCCTTGTTCTTTTTACTGATGAGCTTCCTCTTAACGGCCCCGGGATCCAGAGACTCTATTTCTGAGAGGGCCACCTGCTTCATAATCTGCGACGAAGCTATGCGCTGCACAGGTGGGTACACGGGGATGGTTTTTCTCTTGGTGGCGGGGACCATGTAGGACCTTGTCCATGATCCAAGCAATCTGACGTTCCTGCTCCACATCGCTATGGTTCTCTCTCCCTTTCAGCAGCTGCTCAGAGGGAAGACTCGATTCTTCTTCTTCTTCTTTACTGGGAGTTCCAAAGCACCAAAATTGAAAACCAAGAAAAAAAGGAAAATACATCACTACATAAAAGTGCGCGGAGCCATTGACCACTCACATACAGATATAAGTGTATATATACAAGTATACATATACAAGTATACATGTAGAAGGAGACAGAGACAGAGGGAAATGTATAAGTGTGTATTTTTATAGTATACAAAAGAATATGCGTGTGAGGATGTGTGTTTCTTCTAGAACCTGTGTCTTCTTTTCCTCCCGGTGAACTTGGAATCCTTCGCAACTTTCCTCCCACGTCTTTTCATGAGCTCCTTCTTTCTTAGAATGAAACTCTTGGCAGACTCCTTGTCTTTGCCTCCCTTCAAGCGCTGGCGCAGTTGTTTCTTCAAGTTGACGTTCTCCTCGTCCATGGTCACACCGTCCAAATTCACCTGCTCCTCCCCCTGCGGTGGGGCCCCACTGCTCAACACAAGGTAGTACTTCTTATTCTTTTTAGACTCTGGGTCGTCCACCACAAGCCCGCCACTGAACCCTGCCACCTTGGCAGACTGCAGTATGTCGTCCACCTGGTCGTCGTTTTTCGGGTAGAACTGGGCCACAAATTTCCCTCCCTTCTTCAGTGCAGCATACAATGTGTTGAAAAACCTCATCAACCGCTGTTTAGGATCGTTGTATGAAGTGTCCGCATTGCACAGCCATTGGATCGCACTGATACTAATAGCCGCGTCAAACGAGCCCGCCCGGAACGGTATCCCGGTGCCCATATCCTGCAACATCAAGTCGCCCTCCAGCTCTCTACTAAGACCGGTCGCAAGCATGCTGGGCGATATATCCAAACCACACCACACATGGTCTCCCTCCTGCGTCAAAATCTCCCCAGACAGTCCGGACCCGCACCCGATATCCAGAATGAAACTGCACGGCTGCAGATTCAAAAGCTCCAACGCCCTCAGCGTCATCTTCGCCTGGATATGCTGCACTCTGGTCGAACCCGTGTACTTGTGTGCTTCGCTATCATTATAGAAAATCTCCGGTGGTGCCAACTCCTCAGGACGTGACATTATTTCTTCTCTGATATATTTCCTGTGTTTCCGTACCGCACCTTTTTAGCACTACTTTTTTACTATGCTCTTCTTCTTCTGCTTCTTCTGCTTTTTTCCTCTTTATCACACTATGTATGTGCTGCTCATCTCTTCTTTTTATCGATAAAATTGAAAAATGTGAGATGGTGTAGAGTGAAAAAAAAAAAAAAAAATCTGGCTTGGCCATCAAATACCCGGCCGTGGTTGAACTCGTTTAGCGAACAATAGCACCCAGCAGACCCTGGCAACATGCGGATGATATAAGAAGGACGAGCGTGGTGGAGGAAAGGGGCGCCATTGGCACACTCACGCAGGTGGTTGTTCAGCACGGCTTGCAGCAAGAGCGCCAAAACAGATTGCAAGAATGACGGAGACTAAGGATTTGTTGCAAGACGAAGAGTTTCTTAAGATCCGCAGACTCAATTCCGCAGAAGCCAACAAACGGCATTCGGTCACGTACGATAACGTGATCCTGCCACAGGAGTCCATGGAGGTTTCGCCACGGTCGTCTACCACGTCGCTGGTGGAGCCAGTGGAGTCGACTGAGGCGGAACGTGTGGCAGGGAAGCAGGAGCAGGAGGAGGAGTACCCTGTGGACGCCCACATGCAAAAGTACCTTTCACACCTGAAGAGCAAGTCTCGGTCGAGGTTCCACCGAAAGGATGCTAGCAAGTATGTGTCGTTTTTTGGGGACGTGAGTTTTGATCCTCGCCCCACGCTCCTGGACAGCGCCATCAACGTGCCCTTCCAGACGACTTTCAAAGGTCCGGTGCTGGAGAAACAGCTCAAAAATTTACAGTTGACAAAGACCAAGACCAAGGCCACGGTGAAGACTACGGTGAAGACTACGGAGAAAACGGACAAGGCAGATGCCCCCCCAGGAGAAAAACTGGAGTCGAACTTTTCAGGGATCTACGTGTTCGCATGGATGTTCTTGGGCTGGATAGCCATCAGGTGCTGCACAGATTACTATGCGTCGTACGGCAGTGCATGGAATAAGCTGGAAATCGTGCAGTACATGACAACGGACTTGTTCACGATCGCAATGTTGGACTTGGCAATGTTCCTGTGCACTTTCTTCGTGGTTTTCGTGCACTGGCTGGTGAAAAAGCGGATCATCAACTGGAAGTGGACTGGGTTCGTTGCAGTGAGCATCTTCGAGTTGGCTTTCATCCCCGTGACGTTCCCCATTTACGTCTACTACTTTGATTTCAACTGGGTCACGAGAATCTTCCTGTTCCTGCACTCCGTGGTGTTTGTTATGAAGAGCCACTCGTTTGCCTTTTACAACGGGTATCTTTGGGACATAAAGCAGGAACTCGAGTACTCTTCCAAACAGTTGCAAAAATACAAGGAATCTTTGTCCCCAGAGACCCGCGAGATTCTGCAAAAAAGTTGCGACTTTTGCCTTTTCGAATTGAACTACCAGACCAAGGATAACGACTTCCCCAACAACATCAGTTGCAGCAATTTCTTCATGTTCTGTTTGTTCCCCGTCCTCGTGTACCAGATCAACTACCCAAGAACGTCGCGCATCAGATGGAGGTATGTGTTGGAGAAGGTGTGCGCCATCATTGGCACCATCTTCCTCATGATGGTCACGGCACAGTTCTTCATGCACCCGGTGGCCATGCGCTGTATCCAGTTCCACAACACGCCCACCTTCGGCGGCTGGATCCCCGCCACGCAAGAGTGGTTCCACCTGCTCTTCGACATGATTCCGGGCTTCACTGTTCTGTACATGCTCACGTTTTACATGATATGGGACGCTTTATTGAATTGCGTGGCGGAGTTGACCAGGTTTGCGGACAGATATTTCTACGGCGACTGGTGGAATTGCGTTTCGTTTGAAGAGTTTAGCAGAATCTGGAACGTCCCCGTTCACAAATTTTTACTAAGACACGTGTACCACAGCTCCATGGGCGCATTGCATTTGAGCAAGAGCCAAGCTACATTATTTACTTTTTTCTTGAGTGCCGTGTTCCACGAAATGGCCATGTTCGCCATTTTCAGAAGGGTTAGAGGATATCTGTTCATGTTCCAACTGTCGCAGTTTGTGTGGACTGCTTTGAGCAACACCAAGTTTCTACGGGCAAGACCGCAGTTGTCCAACGTTGTCTTTTCGTTTGGTGTCTGTTCAGGGCCCAGTATCATTATGACGTTGTACCTGACCTTATGAACTGCCACCATACCACGTGTGTCCCTCGCAAGCCCTTGATAGATATACAATAGGGAATGGGCGTCCGCTCCACCGTGGTCAAAGACAGGGGCAAAGAACTCCTAGGTCTATATATATATCTATATACATATTTATATATATTATTAGAACTTTACAATATAGTATATACCATTCATTGTTTAAGTTTCGGGTAATACTTTTTTTTTCCTTGTCATAACCCCAAAAATTTTCGATGCCTTTGATATAATTGAGAACAAGAAGAGTTTGCAGGTGACAAAAATCGATGATTATAGGTGTTGTGACGACAAAATGAACGCTAATATATGGGTGGCTGCTTCAGATGGTAATTTGGACCGAGTGGAACATATCCTCCACGAGAGTAAAGGCGCCATGACCCCGCAATCCAAGGACATTAACGGCTACACTCCAATGCATGCTGCCGCCGCATACGGCCACCTGGATTTGCTGAAGAAAATGTGCAATGAGTACAATGGAGACATTAATGTGTTGGACAACGACGGCGATACCCCGTTGCACCATGTGGAGGATGTGGCCACTGCCAGGTTGATCGTGGAAGAGCTGGGTGGAGACTTCACTATCAGGAATGTGGAGGGCCAAACGCCATACGACTCGTTCGTCGAGAACGGTGAAGATGGTGAGCTAATCGAGTACATGAGGATTAAGTCCGGCGTGGCCGATGTTCACGGAGTGGACGGCGTGCAGGGTGAGGGTGTCATCGACAGCAAATTGCTGGAAGAGTTCAAGGACAACGTGAGATACACCTTGGAAAATGACCCTGAGGAAGGAGCCGATGAGGCCACTCTGCAACGCAGGAGGCAGTTGGAACAGATCATTACGGGAGACAACGCTGAGGAGGAGTTGGAAAGGTACATCCGTGCTATGGTCAGAGAGCAGATGCTGGGCCAGGGCTCCATGGCGGGTTCCGGGGACGAACCAGATTCCAAGAGAAGAAAATAACGACCCAGCACAAAGGCTCTTATAGCTTGCTAAAAGAAATTGAACGCGACGCTACATGAACTACTTCTTTCTCTTACATAGTCTTTTCCCTTATGTATCTTTTCTGTACATTAATAGACGTTCTTACAAGGTAAAATTTCACCGCGTTTTTAAATAGAATGAAAAAAACGTTGTAGAGTGAAAGAAAAGCAACAAATATACAGTTCACAAGGCAGCTTCGTATAGTAATACAGCACGAAAAACAGCTCATAGAAATGGTAACACAAACCAATCCGGTCCCTGTTACATATCCAACGGATGCTTATATCCCCACGTATCTGCCCGATGATAAGGTCTCCAATCTGGCAGATTTGAAAAAATTGATAGAAATGGATTCCAGACTAGATTTGTATCTGACAAGAAGGAGGCTGGATACGTCCATCAATTTACCTACAAACACCAAGACCAAGGACCATCCCCCCAATAAAGAGATGCTGAGGATTTACGTCTACAACACTACGGAAAGCAGCCCTCGCAGCGATTCTGGCACCCCAGCGGACTCAGGCAAGACTACATGGACACTGAGAATAGAAGGTAAGCTTCTGCACGAGTCCGCAAACGGAAAGCACCCATTTAGTGAGTTTTTGGAAGGTGTCGCGGTCGACTTTAAAAGACTGAAACCGCTGGGCATGGGCAAGAAGAGGAAACGCGATTCGTCATTGAGCCTTCCTTTGAATCTGCAACAACCCGAATACAATGATCAAGATATCACCATGGGCGATAACGACAACGGCGAGGATGAGGACAGTGCAGAGGCAGAATCCAGGGAGGAAATTGTAGACGCACTGGAATGGAACTACGATGAAAACAACGTTGTGGAGTTTGATGGTATCGACATCAAGAGGCAAGGCAAGGATAATTTGCGATGCAGTATAACCATCCAGTTGAGGGGTGTCGACGGTGGAAAAGTACAGTACTCGCCCAACTTAGCTACCTTGATAGGTATGCAAACGGGCTCCGTTAATGACGCGGTTTATTCGATCTACAAGTACATTTTGATCAACAATCTGTTTGTTACGGAACAAACAGAGGCTCAAGATGGTTCCAACGATGCCGAAGACAGCAGTAATGAGAATAACAATAAAAACGGTGCTGGTGACGATGATGGCGTCGAGGGAAGTACTCCAAAGGATAAGCCCGAATTGGGTGAAGTGAAGCTAGATTCACTCTTACAAAAGGTATTGGATACAAACGCCGCGCACCTCCCCTTGATGAATGTTGTGCAAACCGTGAACAAACTGGTATCACCCCTACCGCCCATCATCCTAGATTATACAATTGATCTTTCCAAAGATACCACCTATGGTGCTACCACCTTGGATGTAGATGTGTCGCACATTCTCCACCAGCCTCAACCCCAGCCAAATTTACAAAAAGAGGAAGAAACAGATGCTGAAGACACAGCAAAACTACGTGAAATCACAAAGCTTGCCTTGCAGTTGAACTCTAGTGCTCAAAAATACCAGTTTTTCCACGAATTGTCTTTGCATCCAAGAGAAACGCTGACTCACTACTTATGGTCTTCCAAGCAAAACGAGCTTGTGCTGCAGGGCGACCAATACTTCAATGAAGATGCTGCAAGAACGAGTGACATATACAGTAACAACAACAATGACAGGTCACTAATGGGCAATATCTCACTACTGTACTCCCAAGGAAGACTATAACATCACTGTATGATCTCATTCTTTCTGCAATTATTGCACGCCTCCTCGTGAGTAGTGACCGTGCGAACAAAAGAGTCATTACAACGAGGAAATAGAAGAAAATGAAAAATTTTCGACAAAATGTATAGTCATTTCTATCAATAACGTATACACGTTTTTTAATACTATCTATATTGTGTATCTTATATTTTTCCATTTGGTAGTATAGCAGCAAATATTTGTTCTTAGACGGCCACCATCCCTCACACCAATGCCTAACGCTTCCCAAGTTTACAGATCTACCAGATCCAGCTCTCCAAAGACAATCTCTTTTGAAGAGGCTATCATTCAAGGTCTGGCCACTGACGGTGGTCTTTTCATTCCACCAACTATTCCACAAGTGGACCAAGCCACTCTTTTCAATGATTGGTCAAAGCTCTCCTTCCAAGACTTAGCCTTTGCTATCATGAGACTATACATTGCCCAAGAAGAGATTCCAGATGCTGATCTAAAGGACTTGATCAAGAGATCTTATTCTACTTTCCGTTCTGATGAAGTCACCCCCTTGGTGCAAAACGTCACTGGTGACAAGGAGAATTTGCACATTTTAGAATTATTCCACGGTCCTACCTACGCTTTCAAAGACGTTGCTTTACAATTTGTCGGTAATCTTTTTGAATACTTCTTACAAAGAACCAACGCCAATTTACCTGAAGGCGAGAAAAAGCAAATCACTGTGGTCGGTGCTACTTCCGGTGACACTGGTTCTGCAGCCATCTACGGTTTAAGAGGCAAAAAGGACGTTTCCGTTTTCATCTTATATCCAACCGGTAGAATTTCCCCAATTCAAGAAGAACAAATGACCACCGTTCCAGATGAAAACGTCCAGACTTTGTCTGTTACCGGTACTTTCGACAACTGTCAAGATATCGTCAAAGCTATTTTCGGTGACAAAGAATTCAACTCTAAACACAACGTCGGTGCTGTTAACTCCATCAACTGGGCAAGAATCTTGGCCCAAATGACCTATTACTTTTATTCATTCTTCCAAGCCACCAACGGTAAGGACTCCAAGAAGGTCAAGTTCGTTGTGCCAAGTGGGAACTTCGGTGATATATTGGCCGGTTATTTTGCCAAGAAAATGGGTTTGCCTATTGAAAAACTGGCCATCGCTACCAATGAAAACGACATTTTGGACAGATTTTTGAAATCTGGTCTATACGAAAGATCAGACAAGGTTGCTGCTACTTTATCCCCAGCAATGGATATCTTAATCTCTTCTAACTTTGAAAGACTACTATGGTACCTAGCTCGTGAATACCTAGCTAATGGTGATGATTTGAAAGCCGGTGAAATCGTCAACAATTGGTTCCAGGAATTGAAGACCAACGGTAAGTTCCAAGTTGACAAATCCATCATTGAAGGCGCATCAAAGGACTTTACATCAGAAAGAGTTTCCAATGAAGAAACATCTGAAACAATCAAGAAGATCTACGAATCATCTGTAAATCCAAAACATTACATCTTAGATCCTCACACAGCTGTCGGTGTTTGCGCCACAGAAAGATTGATTGCAAAAGATAATGACAAGTCCATCCAATACATTTCTCTATCTACCGCTCACCCAGCTAAATTTGCCGATGCTGTAAACAATGCATTGTCTGGATTTTCCAATTATTCATTTGAAAAGGATGTTTTGCCTGAGGAATTGAAGAAACTATCCACATTAAAGAAGAAATTAAAATTCATCGAAAGAGCTGACGTTGAATTGGTCAAAAACGCTATTGAAGAAGAACTTGCTAAAATGAAATTATAAGATCTTCCTTTTTAATGAATATATTTTATCTTATATAACATATAGAATTCTATAATTAATAGAGAGTATGAAGTACGATTATCCTTAATGTTAATCAAAGTGAATCATGATTGCGAGAGTAAGGAACCATAAAATTAATCTTCATCTATGCTAATAATCTCAGAATTCTCGTTCCCAGGGTCTTCTTCTTTAGATACTAATCTAACTTTCCCGCCCTTTTCAACTGATATTTCAAACCCAGCTTTGCTCAATGCATCGTCTTGAACAACGTCTTGAGCTTCCATTTTTTTGACATATTCCTGATTCTTGGCATTATTCTTTAACAAAAACTTCAAGCAAACAATAGATCTTTCCTTGATAAACGGATCATTATCATCGATGACACAATTGGAAAGAATTAATGCAAGACCACCTAATTCTCTTATTTGATCTTGGATTTCAGGATGTGCATACACTAACGATGCCAATATTTCGATTATTACTAATTTACAATGGGGAAAATTATCAGCCCTAATAAAGGATTCGTTGGTATTAACACGGTTGAAAATTAATAACCGGTCCTCGATTTTGTTACCTTCATGATCTGTGATTTTAATTTCATTCACCGTATCACCGTTTCCTTTCAAAAAATTAATCCTCAACAAATTCTTTTGGAAAGTATCCAAGAGAGATACCAATATTTTCACAGAGTCATACGAAATTAAGAATTTTCTAACATGATTGAATTTGCACAAGTCAGAAATTATGTCCAGGCAAGAAAGTAAAGTGGAGTGTAATTGGATGGCAACTGAAGGAGCATAATCGTTACAACTTTTATTGAAAAAGGCAGGAATATCCTTGCATGCAAGACGTTGCAGAATGGGGTAGCACCATGACATAATTGCAGTCAACTCATAGGTATTCCAATCTTCTTTACTCGTTACAACCAATTGCAATATCTGCAACAAAGTGGTGAATTTTCCTGGCTGTCTTTCTTCTAACCCATTGAGGTATTTACCAAAAGAAGCAGTTGTAAGACTTTTGCTAATACATTCTAAGACAGATAGGTCAATAGAAGTTATTTCCAATTTTGAATCATCCAGATAGTTTCTGCCCTTCTCAATTAAAAAGGAATTCTCTTGATCCTGGATGAATTTGGCTGTCACTATATCGAAAAATATTCTATCCCTAACACAATAATAGTCTTTCTGGGGTGTATCATTATCCCTGAAAAATTCGTTGGAAAATTCATCATTGTTGAGATACGTCTTGAAAAGAAATAAATATGGTAGCCAGAAATGCTCTTCTTCTTCACCGTCTTCCAATTTGATCCCATAAGGGTATTGAAGAAATTGTAAAAGAGCTGGAAAAGTAGTCATATCCACTGTAGAGTAGTTCTGCTGTATATTGAAAAGGCACGTTAAACATGCGATGTATAGATGTTTGATTAGCGGAGTGTCAACGACATACTCACTAGTTGCATGCAGAAAACCACGAATTACGAGGTTTTGTAGTAAAAGCTTTTGGGGTATTTCCTGGTTTTCAGCGGCAAGGTTTCTCATCATTAAGATAAGGCCCCTCACTGTTCTTGTATACGGTATTGAGCTATTCTCATTTAACGACGCTGGCAACAGCATTGCTTCCAAGGTGTCTCTTAATCGTTCCCAAAAAAGCTGGGAGTTAGCCATTGATTTCCTATGTTCTTCATCATTAAACGTCCTTTGAAATATACGGTTCAGGTTTTCGACGATTGGCTCATAATCCTCGACGCAACATGGGTCGTTCTTCATCATGGTAATGATTGAATCAAATAAATTGAATTCATCTAGAAAATTGTTCATAGGCATTGTTATTTAGTTATCTTCTTTTTTGATGAATCAATAATTTTATAAGGCTTAGTGTAATTGTTCTCCCGATGATAGTATGAAACGGTAGTCGATAAATTTGTGTCAAATTTTTTCCTCATCCCATCAATTCTTCATTTTTTCCCTTCCTATTTTTTTTTTTACTGAAGCGATGATGCCTTATATATAAGGAAAATAGCCTCGTCAGTCAAAGGACGACTCCCGTAATGGTAGCCTCAGTTTATATTAGGCGCTCTCATCATGATGTATATCGATATTGGCGATGATATTTTTTTTTGTTGATATTAAATACAAATGTAATGCTTTATATAGTTCTATACTTGGGGAATACATGATGTGAATGTGCATAAATAGAGGACAGTGAATATTTTTCAAGGAAGCTCTTTCTCATTTTCTTCTTCATCACTGGAATCATTTTCATTAGACAAGGGTAATTTGTTATCCTTCCCATTGAAACCAATCCATCCTTCCTCGTCGTCAGATTCCATGACTACATCGTTCTCTTCGTTCTCTTCGTTATCTTCATCTGCGTCATCTTTTAATAGAACCTCGTCATCATCAGCCGCGCCATCTTCCATGGACCCATCAGTTGATACCAAAAATCTATAGGTGTATTTGTTATCAGTAGTGGTATTGACTACTTCCTTAGCCACTCTAACAATAAATCTTTGTATCGACCTCATAGCCGTCGAGAAGAGATATTTGTGTTCATTTATGTAACCACCGCTCGCAGATAATAGAGCTTTGATCCAAATTAGGTTAAACTCAATGTGTTGGGATTCAATGGCAAAATCACCGATGAACTTCAGAATCCTCGGTAAATATATTGCAGGAATATTACTTGCAACCAAGGGGATTTCCTTAATAGGTATGGCTTCATAGACTTTATTGATCAAATATTCTTCATTTAACCTGAACGCCATTACTAATGCATTTAAAAACTGCTTTTCTCGTAGCGCCTCTACAGTAGAATGGGGGGTGACGTCCACATCCAGATCAAAGGGATCAAATAATATCGTGTCATTGGTGGAATATATCAATAAACCTTCCGTTGAAGCAGCGGCAAATGCATTCGCCGTTGGGGAGAATTGCACCGAAGTAACTCTAACCTCTGGTCTCATTTTTCTTGTGGACAGGTCGCCACCTCTTTGAGACCCTGGTAAAGAATTATCAATACGATCCTCCAAATCTGAATTTTCGCCTGCATCGTCAATCAAATCTAATGAACCTGCTTCAGTCATTTTCTTACTGTTTAAAAATTCGAGAGTACCATTCAAAGCCATGTTTCTGGACACAATGAATCTTTTTAACAAGACTTCATTTGGAACATCATATAGACAAATGGAGTTATTATTACCACCAGCCACAATAGCCATACCATCAAAACTGTAATGTATTGTAGTAAAAAATTTGGATCGTTCAGAATTTTTGGCAGTGAACCTATCTTGATTAAACCTACCAGATATTATATCCTTTCTACAGTCAATGTTGCCCACCTGCTTGGCATCTTCTATGTTGAAAATGGATATTTGACCCTTTAAGGTAGATACTGCAACTTCTTTACCATCTGGTCTCATTGATAAGGCTAAAACATCGGAATAAACTTCTATAGGTTCTACTTGTTGGCTTCTACCAAATATGGACCAGATTCTAATTGTTTTATCCCATGATGCAGAAGCTAAGACACTGTTCTCTTGACTAAATGAAAGACACGAAACAGGGCCTTCATGTCCGGACAAAGCATCTAATAATTGACCAGTTTGCACGGACCAAACATGAATGTCAAAATTGTCCAGGGACCCGGCACAAACCACTTCACCTGATGGATCCACCGCTAAACAATTGAATTGGATTCTTTCAGTACCAGTGAATGTTCTAAAATTACGATACCTGATTAAGTCCCACGCTCTCACCGTACCATCTAACGATGATGAGAACATGACCTGACCCCTTTTCGCAAACTGTACAGCAGTAACTGAAGAGGTGTGTTCTTCAAAAGTGGCCAAACAAAACCCTGATGTAATGTCCCAAACTTTGATTTTCCCATCTTCGGATGCTGTCACTACACGTGAACCATCCGGAGAGTATGCAAGACTATTTGTGGAATCGAAATGGCCCTGCTGCTTCAAGATATACGATTCCGATTGCCATTCGTAAACTAGTAATTGGCCCAGTTTGCTGGAACCAAACGCCAGCCATTCGCCGGTTTGGTTGACGCTAACGGTGTTGACTGGGTTTTGCCCCATAGAAAGCTGTTGAATCAAAGTGAAATCAGGCAAATCGTAAAGACGGAATTCCCCACTAGTAAATCCGACAGCTAAAAGCCTTGTTGCTGGATGGAAGGTGACACACTTTACTTTGGCTTGGTTTGCGTAAAAAAAATGTTTCTTTGTGATTCTCCAGCTGTATTTCGAAATATCTACTTCTTCTTGCTTGTCTTCGTCTTCACTTTCATTGTCGTCGTCATCGGATGGCCTCTTGGTAAATTCCCAGACAAAGACAGCACCGTCTTTGCTTACAGTGTAGATTTTTTCCTGATCATGACTGAAGAACGCACCCATAACGTAGTCTCTGTGCCCATTAAATGTTGTCGCCGCAAGGTTCTTTTCCTCTGAATCTACGGACCATATTTTTGCGCTTAAGTCTTTGGAAGTCGTAAGGATAAATCTGGAATCTTGTGACCACGTCAAAGACGTTATGTCTTGAAAGTGTCCCGCATGCACCCTATGGCGGACGAAGGGAGCAAACTGTCTGTCTTTATTAACATCTGGAGTCTTCCAAATCTGTAAAAACCTGCCTGAGGCTAATGCAAAGAGTCTCCCATCAGGGCTGAACTTCACAGCGGAGCATTTTTCTTTGAAGTTGAAATGGTGAAGCACGTTACGGGCTTTGAAATTGACAAGGATGGCGCGACCGTCCTCGTCAATAGAAATCAGCAATGTGCCTTGTTTGTTCAGATCAATGGCAGCAATATTTTTGCGATGCTCGTATTCAAACGTGAACGATTTGTTGTTGATTAAGTCAAACACGCTGACCCTATTCCCCACCGGTGAGAGTAGTTGCTTGCCATCATCGGAAAAGGTGATGTTACCTTGCCTGTAGACCGTACCTAAAAGGTTAGAGAACTTGAAATCGGATTTCATTGGGATGCGGTTCAATCTGCGGTCTGCTCTCCTGTCTACCTGTTGAAAACGATACTATTATTACTATTATTGATATTATACTAGTTATTGTACATACCTAGAACTATACTCGAAACTTTTTTTTTTTTCATCTTTCAGCTCATCGCAAAATTTTTCCAAAAAATTTCAAAAAGAACTCCCGTCGCATGTGATCAAGGTTACAGGTGCTTGACATAATCATAATGATTACGAGTCGAAGCCGGCCCTGACAACAGCTTCTCTTGCCGTAGAATTGATGTGTTTAAACCGGTCGGGACCTATGTGGGCACCGCCGAACCAACGGGCCACCACAACGATGACGTTCCACACATCCATGATGGTGATGAGGTGCAGCATTCTGGAGCCGGCGGCCGTTTCACCGTCATCATCGGAATCTTGATATGTTGCCGCAGAGCCATCCTGCTTGATTCGCCATGCACTCATGACATGGTTTGCCTTACGCATCTTGGAGTCGGTCTTCAGTAGGTCTAGCATGGCAAACGCTTGTTCCTCGGAGGTAACATGTGCTGCAAAGGCCATGAAAGTCGAGCCTCTATCAGTAATGGGGTCCGACGCGGTCCAGCCCTCGAAGGGGTCTGTGGGAATGTCACTCTGCTGGACCGGTTCTGTCTCCTCCTCTGGTTCAACGTACAAGACACCGTCGAGTTCTGTGAGGAAGTCAAATAGACAGACAGATCCGCGGTGGAAAACAGAGTCCATCACTTCCTGGAACAAATGCTGAAGGTACTTGGTATCGTAGAGATCGCGCTTAGCCAAAGAAGTGCAGACACCAACTTCGATGACATTAGGAGCCTCCTCGGAGGGGTAGTGTGTCGGGAAGGAGATCTGCAGTGTCATGTATTCATGCTGCGGCACTTTCACAACGATGATGCTTCCGTCTTCCTGCTTCTTGGAGAGAAGATCCGGATAGATGGCCTCGACGGCCTCCAGTTCTTCGACCAACTGTTCGTGATCGTCATCCATTGAGCTTTTCTTTCCTCTCTCTTTTTTTTTTCTTGTTACATATTCCTATATATATGTATATATATCTATATATATATATATCCCAGCGTATATGACTGCACAAGACGCAATTTTCTTGAACGGTTTTTTCTTTTCAGCACTGCGAAAGAGAGAGCAACGGTAAAGAGCATGAGCCAATTTGAAAAGCAGAAGGAACAGGGCAATTCTTTGTTCAAACAGGGCCTGTATCGCGAGGCTGTGCACTGTTATGACCAACTAATTACTGCTCAACCGCAGAACCCGGTCGGGTACAGCAACAAAGCCATGGCGCTGATCAAACTGGGTGAATATACACAGGCTATTCAAATGTGCCAGCAAGGACTGCGGTACACCTCAACGGCAGAGCATGTAGCTATCAGATCCAAATTGCAATATCGTCTAGAGCTGGCACAGGGAGCGGTAGGTTCAGTACAGATCCCTGTTGTAGAGGTTGATGAACTACCGGAGGGATACGACCGGTCCTGAGAAAAGAGAAAGGGAACACTTCTAATTTATCTTTAAAATTATATATATATATATATATATGTGTGTGTTTGTATACTCTGTGGGTATTTCCGTGTATATGGTTAATAATAGCAGTATCTTGTCAGTGTTTTTTATGTTTTTCTTCGCGCGTCAACTTTCTACCAAGAGAAAAACAATATAAGGTCTCCTTACTCTATAGGAGAATAAAACAAACAAAAATAAAAAGCACATCGTAGCGCCAAGAAAATACTGCAAATACCAAATACCACAATAATACTACAATTATCTATACACAAGTGTTTTGCCGCTTAAAACTTCGATTTTCATAGTACGAAACTATACACCCTTGGTTTTTCTCTTTTCTAAATACATATCTACCTTGTAAAGAATTTCCCGCACATCTTTGCGGGCATACAGTTCATGTATTGGCAACTAACGGAACTAAGGCAACATATCTTGCATATTGCAATGTTCACTATATAGATGAAAACTTATATCTAGGTTTCACGACACGAGAATAACTAAGAAGCACGATCCATGATATAGAAAAATCAGTTACGACGAAGCACGGCAAATTAGCCGCCGAAGACCGATATTTTTGCCACCGGACACAGTTTTCTTTTCCACGGAGCTCTTCGCGGTTTTTTTGTTCCGGATTTTTTTTACCGGCTCTTAGCGGACCGTTTTGGTTATAAGGGGAGTGGCAGCGGCGGTAGACACTGCGCTCTATAAGAATACTTGCAAGGGTCTTGTCTATTGTATAATTCGCTAGTATTTGTTTTGCATTGTACTCTTAATACCCCAACCAAAAACAAAATAGTGAGAGTAATGGTGCGTTTTGTTTCAATTTTAAGTTTATTCGGCTGCGCGGCGACGCTTGTCACGGCCCATGATGACATGGACATGGACATGGATATGGACATGGATATGGACATGAATATCGATACGACAACGTCTCAATCCATAGATGTCTCATCCACGGCTTCAATCGTCCCCGTGCCACATGAACCAAAACATTTGCATGGCCTTCCTATACTGCAATCGCCCTCGCTTACCCCTGCGGAGAGATTGTACTGGGAAAACTACAACACCACAACCTACTTTACTACACAGGCTGGGAATAGGTCTGCCCTTCGCTACCACATTATTACGCTGCTCTTGGTTGCATTTGTGCTCTACCCTGTGTCCCTGGCGCTAAGCGCCGCCCGTTCTAGGTGGTACTTACCCCTGCTGTTTGTTAATCTATGCATTTGTATTTCGTCCGTAATGGCATTGTCCGTGTTCAAAAATACTTTCCCGGAAGAAGACTGGTATGCGCATAATATCTATGGCACCACTTCTGTGCTACTTCTCGTTTTTATGCTTGTTCACTTCTTCGCTGCGGTGCTTTCTGTCCCCGTCTCATTAGCATCGAAAAAGGAGTACCGTCCGGTTGACACCATCCCTCTGAATGATCTTGAATCTACGCCCGTCATGGTGAATAGTGCACGTGGCTCTCCAAGTCCTTCTTCCAACAGAGACACGTTGTTCTCGCTCTCTTCAGACACCACGACCGCCACGGCCACCAATAATAATAAACGGAGACGCGCTGAAGGCGAAGACGAGGGTGATAACACCTCCAACCACGACACTTTGCGCGACGAAGACTACGATAATGATGACGACGAAATTGCTTCCATTGAAGCGCCACCTCTGCTTCCTCAAGACATACCCGTTTTCCGAATCTTGTTTACCAACACGAAGTACCAGATGCTTGCCGCGCACCTCTCGTGCGTCGCCAACGTGGTCTTTCACATGCTTACCTACCCGCTATTCATGTACATCTTTGTAGACCTAATCATCGGCTTCGCTGTAGGTAACTTGCTCGGCAAGGGCATCCGCATCTTTAATCTCTTGGCCCACTGGATTAAGGGCGGCGTATTTTTTACTCTGGGCGTTGTCTCTTTAGCAAGATACTGCGGTTTCGCAGCTAAGTACGGCTGGGCATGGAACAACATCAGCTTCACCTCTCAACTCACACAAACGCGTTCCTCCAATCTTCTTTTCCGGTTTGCTCCTGCGGGGACTTTCACCATGGAATTCGTTGAATCCTTCCTCATTTTCTTTTACGGGTCCACCAACATCTTCTTGGAGCACCTGGCAGGAAACGGCGGCGCATGGACTGCCAAGGATTTACAGCATGTGTCGATCGCGTTTATGTTCATAGGAACCGGATTGTGTGGGCTACTCACGGAGTACAAGCTCAACCATTGGCGATTCGAGCATGCCCGCAAACGGCCACAGACCGATGTAGTTGCTGCCACACCGGGGTACTCTCCAAACCCGTTCCCCGCTTTCACCATATTTTGGACTGGGATTCTGATGTCCCAGCACGCACAGTCCTCGCAATTTTCTACTACCATTCACACGCAATGGGGATACTTGTTGTCCTATGGGTCCTTCTTCCGTCTGCTAACATTTTTGATTCTGTTTTTGGTGCCCAACACCAACAGTGCCGCATCCAAGCCTTTCACGGAGTTGATCACCTCGTTCTGTCTCCTCTGTGGTGGTCTGGTATTTATGGAGTCCACGGATCAGTCCATTGAAGCCATGGAATATAGGGGGTTTACCCCCATGTTCACTTTCAACCTCAGTGTTGGATTCGTTTCTTTGTTGATGGCTTGGGAAATGATTTTATTTATTTGGAAAGACTGGCTCATCAAAACCAGGAAAACCAGTCTTTAACCGCCATAATGGCTTTTCTTTTTTCTTTTTTTTTTCACCCCCCCCTCATCTTTGAGTGAGAAGCTTATATGCTTTACTTTTCCTCACCTACTTTTTAATTCTTAATTATTAATTTATCCAGCATTCAGTCAATTCTGAATGCGTTATCGCTTCCTCAAAATTTATAAAAATGAATAAGCAAGATCTCATTGGAATTGAGTTCAATGACGATTATTGAGGGCCCATACCTGATAAAAGTGAATATATTATGTATAATGACTCTACTGGAGGTTCTCTCTGAGAATGTAAAATAATCCACAAAAGAAATGAAAATTAGTTACTCTACATAATGTATAATAAGTTCTTCCTTCCTTTTTTCTTTTTTTAGTTTTTCTACTCACCATCCTACCTACGCCAAGCTGCTCTACTGTCTTGGATCTGTGAAAAAACGCCTAGAAACATGTATAAAACCTACCGCTTTAAACCATAATTTCAAATCGAAATGGCACTATGGCCGAGTGGTTAAGGCGAGAGACTCGAATGGAATAAAAAGTTCGGCTATCTCTTGGGCTCTGCCCGCGCTGGTTCAAATCCTGCTGGTGTCGTTTAATTTTTTTTAAATAACATCGTTGATTAAAACAATCCTATTCACTGCAGTCACAGACTTAGCACATTTACAACCAGTACAAGATTAATCACACGCGTTGTGGTAGGAACTTTGACGATGATACTGCGTTGGCTCTTGAACGCATAGTACATTTGTCGTTCACAACGGAAAGTGAAATACTGAAAAAAAAAGAAAAATTTTCTTAGGGACTCATCATCAATGTAAACACCTCTACAGCCGTCAAGACTAGCAAAGCTCACCTCACAAAACGACATGCCGCGCATAAAGACCAGAAGATCCAAGCCTGCACCTGACGGGTTCGAAAAAATCAAGCCAACCCTCACAGATTTCGAAATCCAACTCAGAGATGCCCAAAAGGACAAGTCGTCTAAGCTCGCAGCAAAGTCCAATGAGCAGCTCTGGGAGATAATGCAACTCCACCACCAGCGCTCTAGATACATATATACTCTGTACTACAAGAGAAAGGCCATCTCCAAAGACCTTTACGATTGGTTGATAAAGGAAAAGTATGCTGATAAATTGCTAATTGCCAAATGGCGCAAAACCGGGTATGAAAAACTGTGCTGTCTGCGCTGCATTCAAAAGAACGAAACTAACAACGGTAGCACTTGCATCTGCAGGGTGCCTCGTGCACAGTTAGAGGAAGAAGCACGCAAAAAGGGCACACAGGTGTCCTTCCATCAGTGCGTCCACTGCGGCTGCCGTGGATGTGCAAGCACAGACTAACGACTATATGCACGTTGCAGTATTGTTCTGGCCATGTAATTATCTCTCTCCCAACGTTTTAGAAGAGGTTTTCGTCTCCTTCGTCAAAGACGACCACTTTCCCATTTTGGTCATTGGAACGCGAAAAAACAAAACAGACGCGAGAACGCGACGCGAAAAAATATATTTTTCCGTTTTTTTTTTTTTTCGGAACAAAGATAACGCGTTAAAACCTGTGGATGTAATAAGGATCTGAAACACTGACTAAAACGCGTCCTCATTTAAAATCAAAAAATTACTTCTTCTCCTCCCTTACGGTGCCCTTTGATCCTTCTCAAACTTTAAATATATGTTGCATGATTAATTGAAAATCATATAGAGTATATCTTAACAGAGGTTCCAACGCTTTAAATCGTATTCTATTCTTTTCCCCCCTTTTATTATAGTTACATCTACTATTTGAGCTTCTTTTATTGACCGAAACTACCTCTTATTTCGAAGCAAAAAAAAAAAAAATCAACAAAAATTCCAACTTTTCAATGATGAATGAAGACATATCCATCATTGATGGCCATAATAGTTTTTTAACGGAAAAAAGCACCGTGCTATTAACCCAAGCCAAGAGAACACTAGAAGACGAAAAGGAAATGATTACTCCCCCGAGCTCAACTGTGAGAAAAACAATGAAGGAAGTAAATAAGAGGCCGTCGCATCCCCTCTCACCGGATCACTCGTCCCCAATTGCTCCATCTAAGGCCAAGCGCCAAAGATCGGACACATGCGCTCGGTCCAATGGTAACCTAACCTTGGAAGAAATTCTTCAATCTTTGGAAAGAAGAAGAATAAATGGTGAACTCGCCAAGAAACCTCCATATTCGTATGCAACTTTGATTTGCTTGGCCATTTTGCAATCTCAGGAGGGAAAGCTAACGCTATCCCAGATATATCATTGGATCCACGTTCACTTCCCTTATTACAAGCAGAAAGATGCTAGTTGGCAAAATTCAATAAGACATAACTTGTCTTTAAATGATGCGTTCATCAAGACTGAAAAGTCCTGCGATGGTAAGGGTCATTTCTGGGAGGTCAGACCGGGTGCCGAAACAAAATTTTTCAAAGGTGAAAATCGTGGTTATGAATTTGTAAAGGACTCCTTACAAGACATTGGGAAGTATTTTGAAATAGATTCTACACTTGATGAATTAGAACAAGTTGAGAGTGGAGAAGGCAATGATGATCTTCCTGACGAGGAAGAAAGAGAGGAAGCAGGGAAATTCCCTTCCATTGAAATTCAATTGAACTCCTCCCCTATACTGAGAGTTTCCCAGTTACATCACATACCGCAATTGAAAACAGACAACAGTGTACTGAACCCTCACGAAAACCTAGAATCGATGCGGAACATGATAGAAAACGATGTCAACAATATAGATTCCTTGGAACCTCCTTATGTCATGAAGAAATATCATACTTCTTTAGGCTTACCGTCGCTGGTGGATGCCAAAGATCATTTCCAGGCGGGTGTGAAAAACAATAATATCACCCAGGCAAATAGATTTAATACACTCCCTATAACTAGCGCAAAGTCTCCTCAGAATTTCAGAAAATATTTCACCTCATTCAATTCAAATTTTGAAGATTTATCTCCACTTCGAAGTAATGTAGGGGCTGGTTCTCTACTCGACCCACTTCCGTATTCCCCATTGAAGCTGTACGATCAGAAAAATCTTGCGCTCATGTCGAAACCACAATCTCAGCAATCATATTCCAATTCTCAACTTCCACCTCCACCTTCCTCTCATGGTTCGGACTTACTTAAAACACCCAAGATGAGGCATTCCGATGGCTTAGAGAAAACCCCATCGCGGTTGATAAGCACACCTAAGGACGGTAACTCGATTTTGAGGAAATGGCAGACTCCTTCACACCTTTTTGAAGATTTGTACTGTTCTCCGCTATTTAGAGCTATAGAGACTCCAATCAGGTATATCACGACGCCGGGGGGCACTTTGGAAACCCAAATTTCACCAAGAAAGTCCTCTGCACCCGATGTCCTCACAAGCGCAACGAATTCCAAATTTGCTTCAAGCGGGCTGTTTGGCGTGGATGTTTATTCTGTTTGGAAGCGCGCAACTGAAAAGATTTCTGATGGTAACAATACTACGGATAGCAATCAAAAACATCATCCTTATCATAATCACCCTTCCAACGATAGCGGTAATGAAAAGAATTGACTTTTTTTTTTTTTTTTTTTTCATTTTCTTTTCCTCACCGAAAACTAATTATTCTTAATCTGATGGATTCATCGCAAACGGTTGGATGAGTCCTAAACTGGGCTGGAGTTATCATATCACATAGCATTTTCTTTTTAATCTTATTGTATTGTCGGGTCAACTAACTTCTTTTCCCGCTCTTCTATGGTATAATCAATTGCAGAAGAGGCAGGAAAAAATTGTAATCATAACAAAAATGATACAAATTTTTTTTCTAAGTTTTATATTTTACATATCTTTATTTTTGATCCTTACGGATTTTTAATACAGTATTTAGCTGAAGTTTCCATTCACTTCACTTACCTTTTTGATCTCTTTTATTTTTACTTGCCCCGTTGCCTTGCATTTTTCAATAGAAAGTGAAAAACTAAGTACCACTTGAGCAATGCCACATTAGAAGAAAAACCATCCGCAAGTGAGCATCACAGCTACTAAGAAAAGGCCATTTTTACTACTCATGGACCACCAAATAACCACTGCAAGCGACTTCACGACTACTTCAATACCGAGCCTGTACCAATTGGATACACTTTTGAGATGTCACATTTGTAAAGATTTTCTAAAAGTCCCCGTCTTAACACCTTGTGGCCATACATTTTGTTCCCTTTGTATTAGAACACATTTGAATAACCAACCAAATTGTCCTCTCTGCCTTTTCGAGTTCAGAGAGTCCTTGCTGAGAAGTGAGTTCCTGGTCAGTGAAATAATTCAAAGTTATACATCCCTACGATCTTCCTTACTAGATGCACTAAGGATACCGAAGCCTACCCCTGTCCCTGAGAATGAGGAAGTACCAGGTCCTGAAAATTCTTCATTGATAGAACTCATATCAGAGTCTGAAAGTGACAGTGTAAATGCCGCTGATGATGACTTGCAAATTGTTGCAACAAGTGAAAGAAAACTTGCCAAAAGATCCATGACTGATATATTACCACTGAGTTCCAAACCATCCAAAAGGAATTTTGCAATGTTCAGAAGTGAACGTATCAAGAAAAAATCAAAGCCAAATGAACAAATGGCCCAGTGCCCCATATGTCAACAATTTTATCCTCTTAAAGCCCTTGAAAAAACACATTTGGATGAATGCCTAACTTTACAATCACTAGGCAAAAAACCAAAAATTTCTACCACTTTCCCTACAGAGTCAAATCCACATAACAAAAGTTCATCCAGATTCAAGGTACGAACTCCAGAAGTCGACAAAAGCTCATGTGGTGAGACCTCACATGTGGATAAGTATTTAAACTCAATGATGAGTGCAGAACACCAAAGATTGCCGAAGATCAATTTTACGTCTATGACTCAATCCCAAATAAAACAAAAACTGTCATCGTTGGGACTGTCAACTAATGGTACTAGGCAAAACATGATTAAAAGATACAATCACTACGAAATGCTTTGGAATTCTAATTTTTGTGATTCTCTAGAACCTGTTGATGAAGCTGAACTAAAAAGACAGTTGTTAAGCTGGGATGTTTCACACAATAAAACCCCCCAAAATAGTAGCAACAAGGGTGGAATTTCTAAATTAATGATAATGAAGAGTAATGGGAAATCTTCTTCATATAGGAAATTACTTGAAAATTTCAAAAACGATAAATTTAATAGGAAAGGATGGATGGTTATGTTTCGGAAGGATTTTGCTAGGCTTATCAGGGAAGCAAAAATGAAAATAAAAACAGGTTCATCGGACAGTTCAGGTTCAGTGGGACATTCTAATGATGGAGATGGTGTTGAAAAAGTTCAAAGTGACCAGGGAACCGAGGATCAGCAAATGGAGAAGGATCAGGACACTGTTATCAACGAAGATAGAGTTGCTGGTGAAAGAAATTTGCCTAACGAAGATTCAACTGATGCTGACTTATCAAGAGAATTAATGGACTTGAATGAATATAGTAAAGACCCACCCGGTAACAATTAAGGTGTGTATATGTAATCAGGCCTGTTTGTTAGCTTGTGCACATTTGTTAATTAATAATTTATTTAAAAATGGGCAAAATATAAATGCATAAAAGATGACATAGAGATATGTGCACAAAGCTATGTAATCATATTTAACATTAATATATATTATTTCGTTATTCACAATTCGTCATGAAGGCCAGCGTAGTTTACGGTTCCTGCTACTGCATTATCATCGTTGACAATGTTTGTATTCGAATTATTATTCAAAGGTGCTGCAATTGTTTGCGGAGGGGCCACTGGATTAGGCAAAGAAGTGATCTCCACGTTAAGTGCTGAAATAACTTCACTAGATAGAGAGACGTCTTCGGTAACATCTACCGTACCAGATGCCTGCATTTCCGTCGTAAGCATTCGGGAAACAGGAGTATTTACATTTTCGCTGATTTTGTGGCGTACCCCAAACGCTTCAGATGAATCTTTTGATGACTGTACTTCTATCATTATTTCTTTCTGTACAAATCCTGATGCATCAATTGAACTAGCAGATATTTTGTGAGGGCTACTTACAAAAGATGGTGCTGTTGTGGTTACACCTGGCATCGGCTGAGCTACTGTGCTTGACGCGCTCTCCACGGATAAAGTTCCCTTGCCTATATCAGACAGAGCGCCAATTGAAGCACCACTACTACTAAAGATCATAGATGCCATAGAAGTCCCTTCAATATTTGTGGATTCTGATAGGGAAGATTGACCAACACTCGTCTTAGGTGATTGTACAGCATCAGTGAAAACACTAGTGGGTTCCGAACTGTCAGCCAAAACACTAGTGGGTTCCGAATTGTCAGCCAAAACACTAGTGGGTTCCAAATTGTCAGCCAACACACTGGTGTATTCCGAATTATCAATCAAGGCACTGGAGCGTTCTGAATCCTCGGTAGAGAAAGCAATTACTCTCGAAGTCTTCGTTTCTGTTTTTGAGAATGAGCTAGTTGCCGTCTCCACAATAGCTGATGAAACAGGTTCAGAGATGGAATGAAATTTAGAAAAAGTGGAATCTGAGATTGAAGGGATTGATTCAGAAGCAAGAACAGAAGAAGTTACAGTCGATACTTCTATTGACTGGAAGCCAGAGGTTATAGATGAATCAGAAAATGTACTCGGATGCGAGGAAATAGAGTCCTGGGATGCTGATGTTGACAAAATTTCTTCATTTGGGATCAAATTAGACGCAACTGAGTCAAATTCGGATGCTATAGAAATAGAATGCGTAGGTGTTTCAACCATACGCTCTAATTCTGATGCTATGGGATCAATTTCGGAGACGGGCGAAGAAACCATAGTGTCTGTGGGCGTCAACAACATTGAAGAAGATGTTGTAACATACTGCTCGGCTTCTGCATTGGAATCTGATGCAGGTATATTCCTATACTCAATTTTTGTAATGACTTCAGTGATTATTTTTGTCTTATAAATCTCTCTCGTGGATGCCGGTTTTGAGTTGTCTAGAAAAGATGTGTTGGCTGCATCATTGGTGGGGTTTGTTTGTGTGGTGGTAACCGCAGTCGCGGTACTTGTGGATAATGCTGTAGTAGGGCTAGTTGTTGACGATGAGGAAAGAGATAATGAAGATGAAGATGAAGACGGCATGTGTGATAGCGAAGGTGATTCAGTACTTAAGAGTTTTGAAACGCTTTCTCTATCTGTTGTTATTTCGCTTTCTGATTGTTCTACTATTAACGAGGACAATTTCTCCTCCAAGTCAGGAGTCGGCTCAGGATATTCTGTGATAGAATTTGAAGATGAGGATAACAAATCTATCGACTCTGAATTCAGTGGAAGCGATGGTTTTTCGACAATATTCGGTTCTGTAGGAGAGGCTAGCGGCTTCGTAATTTCAGAGGTAGGTGAAGACACAATTGGTTCATTAGTGACACTCTCTTCATAGAAAGAAGAAGAAGAAGAAGAAGAAGAAGAAGAAGCTGATGTTGGGATATCTGCAGAAGTGAATTGTGAATCAGCTGATGACGATATCCAAACAAATTTTTGCTCATCTTCTGTGGTGGTTCTCATAGTGCTAGTGTCAAATGAGGAAAATTCAGTCTCTATATCGCTAGCAACATCTGTAGCGCTGATGATATCTGCACTTTCAGTAATGCCTCTGTAATCGTCATTAATAGTGAAATAAGAAGAAGATCCTTGGTCTATGGTAGTGTTTTCCTTGAATTTCGACTTATATATATCATGAGCATGTTTGTAAATAAAGCCGTGCACATTATGTTTGTAGCCTAGTTGAATAGCGCCAGCCAAAACCACTAACAAAACAAAATTCAAGAAAAATTTCCAAATATTTCGTAAAATTGATGACGATGTACCGGAAAGCTTCAGAACGTTGATCGTGTTCCCCATAGAAGTGCTTGCCAAATATCTAGAATCTGGAGAAAAAGTAACTTTTGTTATAGTAGATTCATGTACTCTTGGAACCAACTGAACAAGCTTTAGCTTTTCAACGCTGACGATGGCAACCGAGTTATCGTTAGATGATAATGCAACGAACTTCTTATTTGGGGAGACATCCATCGATGTTATTCCATTCAAATCGAACATGAAGGATGCAGTTTTTAAAATTTTAACACCTTTGGAACTCACACCTAGTTTTAACAAGGAAACTCCATCAGAGTTCGATAATGATGCAGCCACCAATAGCGTATTGTCATTGAGAAATCTGATATTAGAAAGAACAAGATTTTTATCAAAATCCGTTTTCCTTGCTACAAAATTTCCGTCCCTAACAGACGCTACTTCCAAAGAATTAGAAGTGATATATGACAAAAGAATACCGTTAGGGGCGAAGTGCAAATCATTAACTTCCCTACCCGTTTCAATTTCGTAATTTTCCGTCAAATTACGCGGGTCAATGATTCTTATCACAGTGGGCACTTCAGAGGACGCAATTGCAGCTACTGTGGCCCTTTGATTAATGTAAACAAACTTAGTGAAAACGGATGGGTCTGTAGTTCTGTTGAAATCAATACTGGCCACGAATTTTAGATGTTCTTGTTCAAACACAAACTTCCTCAAGTGGTGGTTAACGTTCTCCATGGAGGAATCATTAAACAGTTCATTGCAACCAACTAGAATCAGGTTATTATTACAATCCAATGAAGTGGGCGCATCGTCAATCGAATCTAATGTGATCTCACGAAACCTTCTAATGTGTTTCTTTTTCTGGAAGTTCACCTTTAAAGCTGTAATTTTGTTTGGAAACGAGGAATTGAACTGGCCTCCACCACCAGCCACCAGTAGAGTGCCTTCATTTATAAATTTAGCACCATATATCGGATATCCGACGTCATAGTTTGCAGAGTTGCCACTCATTATTATGCTAGTTTTTCTAAGTTTAAAAGGAGAGAAAAAAAAGGAAGAGAGGACGTATCGTAGGAAATTGTGATGCTTGTTGACAAACAGCCTCCGTCGATCGAAGCAGCTATAAGCGTAGGTTACTTAAAGCGTTCACAGTTCTCATTTACACTGTACAATTCTCGAGATATAAATGAAAATTACTACAACCAAGAAAAAAGGACAGGAGGGCTAAAAGGATAATAAAATAGGGCAGTTACAAATGTGGTCAAAAATACTAGGGCTCAAAATTGCTAAGTAAGGGCTTGACAGATGTAACATAATACGAAATAAACTGGATATCGTTTAATAATTATCAAGGTGATTTAAATCGTAAATACATAGGCTGGGCCATATACACTAACATGTGTCGTGACCAATGTGCAGCAGATAGACTTGCTCATTAAATATATTCCAGGTAGGATTCTCTAAGGGTTTTTTTTTTCCTCTATAGCTGTCACTTTTTTTTTTCTCTTATCAATCACAGATATAATAAGCATAACATCGGAAAGAAAATAATGATAGGGCAAAAGGGAAAGCATTTCCAGTTGAATACAGTATCTCTACTATATTGTTGTTCGCTGAAGACAGCCGTTTCCGGAAAAAAGTGATTGTGTGATCGCGGTTACCCGCACCTTTGTTCAACAGTACATAATAAGAATCTGTAGATATGGATGAACTTTCTCTATTACATAAGACTAGCCTAAAAGCCTTGTTTCTATCATTTAAAGGCTTTTGAGACACTCAAATCAGTGTCAACCTTTTGGATAAGTCAAAGAAAGTACGCCGCTGCTCAGAAAATTGTTATCGTGATTGAGAACTGATCTAGGCATTACAATTAAAGGAAACAAGGGAAATATTCTATTGAATGTTGCATAAAAGCCCTTCAAGAAAGAGATTTGCTTCTCCTTTGCATCTAGGATGCATTCTAACGCTTACAGTGCTCTGCCTTATTGCTTACTACTTTGCTTTACCAGATTATTTATCGGTAGGGAAGAGCTCATCCAGGGGTGCCATGGATCAAAAATCTGATGGAACCTTTAGACTTAAGTCTATCTACAGGCATGGCGTCGGAGCAAACCATCGGCTACACCAGAGGCTGGAGGTCACTCCAGAAGTTATTTCTGCCGCTGGAATGCTGTATCAAGAAACCACAACTCAAGGACAGGATTTCGAAGACCAAGAACCCCTATGGACTACTAATGCCGAATATGCCACCACTAACCCATTCGATTTTGAGTTTGAGCTACGAAGGATGCCGCTAATGATGAAGCGGATGAAGGAAAGAGATCCTGAATTTATAGAGTCGTACATTTACGGAGAAACATACATGACGGAGGAGGAAGAACACGCCATGTGGATAGATGATGACATTGTGGCACCCAACATCACAGATAGAGGTACAGTAGTGTCGTTAGCATTAATGTCGTCTAATGCTTACGTGAGAATACCGCAAACGGGAGACTGGCGTAACGTCACGGAGCCGTGGAATGAAACAGAGCCGGAAGATTTTGGTTGGGATGGTGATGGTATACGTGGTCACGTCTTTTACAATGAAGTGGAGAATATCGTGGTACTCTCGATAAAGGGAACCAGCGCTCAGGGTTTGCCAGGATCTGGCGAAGATGAGACAACTGGAAACGACAAGATCAACGATAATTTGTTATTTTCGTGTTGTTGTGCAAGAGTGAGCTACCTGTGGACTACCGTGTGCGATTGCTATGTGAAGTCGTATACATGCGATGAGTCTTGCCTGGAAAAGGAACTGAGACGTAAGGATAGATTTTACTCTGCAGTCGTTGACATATACAAAGGCGTCCTCAAAGAATACCCCGATGCGGCCATATGGGTCACAGGCCACTCACTGGGAGGCGCATTGGCCAGTTTACTGGGCCGCACTTTTGGATTGCCTGCAGTCGCATTCGAGTCCCCTGGAGAGCTACTACCTTCAAAAAGACTTCACTTACCATTCCCACCGGGACTTCCCTCATACATGGAGGGTATTTGGCACTTTGGTCACAACGCAGACCCAATCTTCATGGGTACATGCAACGGAGCTAGTTCAAGTTGCTCACTGGTGGGCTACGCTATGGAAACCGCGTGCCACACTGGTAGAGTCTGTGTCTACGATGTGGTCAACGACAAGGGCTGGAGTGTAAACATGTTCAACCACAGAATCCACAAAGTCATTGACGAAGTTCTCCTTGGATACGAGCGGGCTGCCAAGTGCGTTGAACCAGAGCCCTGCGTAGATTGCTACAACTGGAAGTTTATTCCAAGCAGAGACTGGGAATCCTCATCGAGGCTCATTACCAAGACTAAAAGCCACGCTGCACCAACCACGACGACTCGCACCACTGCTACTACTACCTCTTCATCTACCTGTGTAGGCCGCAATTGGCTTGGCTTCTGCACCAAATACGAGTTGTAAGACCCATACATCTATTATGACCCTAGTGTTGTTTTAGGGCCTATGCGCCCTTTTTTTCTTCCATTGTCTGATAAATAATGTATCATTTTGACAACTTAAAGGTTCAGCTAAACGACACGAGAAGATATATTAATACTGCTTTAAAGTGAAAGGCGTCAGTCAGGTGCAATCAATAGGTCACATATTCTTTGCTTCAATTGCTCTCTAGCAAACTCACACACTCGTAGATTGGAAGACCGAAGAAAATAGATAGACTTTCGAATAAGTTCAGCAACAACATGTGGTTGAAATCCTTGCTGCTCTGCCTGTACTCCTTAGTACTCTGCCAAGTCCACGCTGCACCTTCATCAGGGAAGCAGATTACCTCCAAGGATGTTGATCTTCAGAAAAAATATGAGCCCAGTCCCCCCGCCACACATCGTGGAATAATCACTATCGAATACTTTGATCCCGTTTCGAAGTCGATGAAAGAGGCGGATCTGACTTTTGAGTTGTACGGTACTGTCGTGCCCAAAACTGTGAACAACTTTGCTATGCTGGCCCATGGTGTTAAGGCAGTTATCGAAGGGAAAGATCCCAATGATATACATACTTACTCGTACCGTAAGACCAAAATCAACAAGGTTTACCCTAACAAGTATATCCAGGGTGGTGTGGTTGCCCCAGATGTGGGTCCTTTCACCGTCTATGGGCCCAAATTTGATGACGAAAACTTTTACTTAAAACATGACAGGCCTGGAAGACTCGCAATGGCCTATTTTGGACCTGATTCTAACACCTCGGAATTCATCATCACCACTAAAGCCGATGGAAATGAGGAATTGGATGGCAAAAGTGTCGTGTTTGGTCAAATAACTTCTGGTCTAGATCAACTAATGGATGCTATTCAATACACAGAAACAGACGAATATGGAAAGCCTCAGCATGAATTACGGTTCCTGTATTTCGTTCTAGAAATCTTAAAAATTAGTAACATCTTAGATTTGCACGCTGCGTACACAGAAAAAGTCGAGAAGTTTAGAAATGGCGATGTGTCTGTTGGCTCCACTTTGGAAAACATCTTCCGTAACGATAAAGCCTACACACCTTTAACCACCTCCACTGGAACCACCGCCTATGATTTAAACCACCCAATTTCCAGAGCCTTGATGTGTTTAACTGTTCTTGGCCTTTGTTTCATCGCCTACAAGGGCATGCACGAAAAGCCTCATACGGTTTCATTAAGACACAAGTAAGCAACTTCTTTTCGATGGCTTGATGACCACATGGCTATGATTTTAATTAATATATATACATGAAAATTATTTTTTTATACATTAGCGATACCTAAAATTTCTTGGTTAATACCCTTTTGACAGCCTCTACTGCATTGCCCTTGATAATAATTTTTTTCGATTGCATCACCACAGACCATGATTTTTTGGGTATGAAAGGCAGTTGCTCCTGCAAGTCATTTCTTAGTTGAATTACATCTCCTTCAATCTTTCTGATCTCCGTGATAATTTTGTTACCTCCATTTTTATAAGCGGAATACACCGGTAGATTTCCGGTCCTGCTTCTTTCCACGTAGTAGGTCTTTTTACCAAAATTGTTGTTTCCTATGAGCTCATGCATCTTCACGTCTTCCAGCTTTGGAAATATTGGCGCCTCAGCAGCTTTATTTGAATTAGTGGATATACATCTTATCGTTTGGTATATCGAGGCAGTGGCAGGCCCTGGAAGGCATTTACCCCTACCAAAACATCTAGTAACACACGAACTGATCATAGTTTTGCTCACACGCTACCTTGGAGTAAGTTGCTTTAGGTAAACGGGCACTTCTTTCAAAAGAATTTCCTTCTTGCTGGAGCTATACTGCTTATAGTACCATATTTTAAATTCATACCAAGCCATTCGTACGCGATGACCATTATAGATCGACCTTGCGACACCATCATATTTAATATTCAAAAAGAAAAAAATGCAGTTCTATATCACAGTTATATAATATTTATATGTGCATGTATGTTACTTGTCTTTGCACATAACTCAATGCGTCCACAATCTTACCATCTTGTCTTTCCCACCACTACACACTCTTTTACCGTCGACACTCCAGTCGACGGTATAAACTTCGTCTTTATGACCAGGGAGGTCAACAGAAAGCTTTCTAGTTCTTACATCCCACACTTTCAACGTGGTATCTTTGGAACATGACACCAGTAGTCGGCAGTCCGATGACCACGCAACCTGGTATACGCTGGCTACATGCCCTCTAAATGTGGAGATAAACTTACCATCTCTACCGTCCCAAAGTTTGATAGAGTTATCAAAAGACGCTGAGACAATATACCTACCATCAGGGCTGAATGCCACATGATTGACTAATTTTTGGTGACCAGTCATTCTTGCTATAGGCTTGGTAGATTTTAGTGGGTTCCATAAAAACATGGTATAATCATCGCTTGCAGTAACCATCATTTCTTCTGAATTTCCATTCTTTTTACAGATTTTTTCATAATTTTCCAATGCCTTTTTCTGGGCTTCTTCTGGTGTAGAAGGCTTCTTACCTGTATGATCGAATGCACCAATGCGCAATGCGTAATCTGTAGATAAAGATAAGTGATTAACCCAGTGCGCATGCGACTTCAAAATGTTGATACATCTGCCCTGCGAATTGATGTCCCATACACGTACGGTTCTATCGTGAGAGCCACTATACAATAGACCTTGGCCGCCCCATTTGACACAAGACACTGAATTTGTGTGACCACTCATCGTATACTGGCAAACTCTGCTCACAGTGTCCCAAATCTTAATAGTACCATCCTTAGAAGATGAAGCTAATCTTGGTTTGGAGCCCGGCTTCACAAGATGTATAGGTTCCCAACTTAAAGAAGTGATCCACTTGGAATGACCTCTGAGAGCATCACCTAGACACTGACCGCTTTTTGGGTCCCATAATCTTATGGTATTGTCCATGGATCCCGTAGCAATCACTTCTCCATCGGGGGACCAGGAAACGCAGAGAACCCAATTGTAGTGACCCTTTAGAGTATGCATTGGCGTTTGGGTGTCACAGTCCCAAATCCTTGCAGTATTATCACCTGCACCGGTTACCATCCTAGAACTCGTATGTGGTGCGAAGGCAGAACACAAAATTGTGGAACCGTGACCTGCAATGGCTGATGAACTTCTAGTTACCGGCTTGACTTTGAAAACTGCTCTTGGCGTATACAATAGCGTGATCTGATCTTCTGTACTGTTATAGCCTGGTTTTATTAATGAAGAATATAGGTTATCTGTTATATCAATTGTCTTCACAGGGTCACTGGCCTTCTTACCTTGAATTGTACAGCTGAAGGTATATGGCACTGGATCATCTGAGGTACCGTTCAATTGATTTAAAAGTTCTTCTAACTGTTTCTCGGAGATAGCACCGGGAACTCTCAGGGCGCCACCTACATTGTCACCTGTATCTAAGGCTTGGAACTTAATTGAAACATTGGGTAAATCTTTCGGAATAATAGCTACTTCTCTGGGAAGTTGAGCCTCTTTCTTTTGTTTCTTAGAAGGTGGAGGAATCAGGGTGGACATCTGTATATTGTGTTAGTGTGTGTTTATCGAGGTTACAAATATAAAAATCTTGTGGTATATGTCTTTTAAAGATACTCTTTTTGAAGCTCATCGCATTTTTTTTTTTTTTCATTTTAAAATTTTTCACCAGTTTCTCGGGTAACAGCTCTAAATGAAATCTTGCCTTCATCACCATTATTGAATTACATTACATTATATATCGTAGTATATCATATTTTTAGACGTTGACCACTCTATGAGCTTAGGATAGGTACTTGATCTTTCTCTGAGTTGCCAAATGCTATTTCACGGATTTGTATCATCCAAGGGTCTATCAGTAGTTCCACAGCAGTAGCCCTCATAGTGGGGTCTTGAACCAAACACCTTTCTAAGAAGGCTCTTCCCGCTGCAGTCATTTCGTCTCTATTGGGTAGTTGCGGTATACGACCTGCAGCAACGTGGTACATGATGGCCCATTCATTATCCAAGTTAGACCAAGGTCGTCTACCTGTGGCCATTTCTAGCACAACACATCCTAATGCCCATACGTCGTCCGCTCCAAGTTTTCCCTTAACTGCCGAGCCTGAAATAGTCTCTGGAGCCATATACATCGGTGTCCCCATCATTTCATTGAGGGACTTTGTTTCTACTCCAAAATCTTGAACGGCTGCGTTCCGCACAGTTCTAGTCCTAGATCCTACAACGGTACGTGCCGTACCAAAATCCACATATTTTATGATTCCATTGAAATCCAGCAAGATATTCTCCGGTTTAATGTCGCGATGCACCACGCCAGATTGGTGCAAATATGCCAAACCTTCTAATAGTTCGAATGTGTACACTTGTGTTACCATTTCATCTTCAATTCTTCCATGATCCAATAAGAAGGCTAAAGAACCACCCTCACAGTATTCCATGAAGATGTTAACTTTATCGCGATGTACTTCGACACCATAGTACTGGACAATATTAGGATGGTTTAACATTTCCAATACGGTCATCTCTTCTTTAATCAGGGGAAAAATCTTCTTCATTGTTGTGGTATCGTGTATCTTTATTTCCTTAACAGCTAAGATTTCACCGTTTTCCAGATTAATTGCAGAGTATACCTGTCCAAATGTTCCACCGCCAATGAAGCTTCTTTTTTGCCACCTCATTGATACATTCGATAATGAGGATGCTAGCGATAGTAGGTATTTGTTTCCCTGATCTGTAGCATCCAATACCTTACCCATTTGCCTGGGATTCCTCTTCATAGTCTTTTCCAACGTCTTTATAGCTTCCAGTCTCAACCTGCTGTTTATTTCTAGGGTGGCCTCTTCATCAATATTCTCTTCAGTATCAATATTCAATCTTGCCTGTTGCATGCCATTTTCAGCTTCAGTGGCTCGTGCACCCATGACGTCGAAATGTGAAATTAATAATGACATACATACTGATACCCTTTCCTTCAGTTCTTGGAATTGCTTTACATTCAGCGCCAGGATATTATAACCACTAGTCATCTGCATCGCAAAATCCATTGCAAGAACGCACCATCGGAAAGTTCGCTGATCGGTAGGATCACACTCTTCAACAAGAAATTTCAACCAGTACATTCCTAATTTAACCATCAGAAAGATGATGACGTACTTCCTCTTTGAGCTAAAGGCGTTATATTTAAGGAAACTTCTTCCAAAATCCCTTCCAAACATGAATATCGAATTTAACAACTCATTTCCCGGACATTGCTTCATAAAGCTACCTAGAATTCCTTTGTAGTTGTTCAATACTGTATAAGTAAGTTTGTAATATGCCTTATTGATTTTTTGTAGGGAGGATTCAATTGAATTGAGTGAACAACGTTTCTCTATGAATGAAACAGAATCACCTACCGTTTGATTAAACTTGTCGATTTGATAAGTCAGTGCATAATTAGAACCTTGATTGAGTAAAATCAACGTATTTGGGTTACCAATTTTCCCTAAATCCATTTCGTTGGATGCAAAAAGGTTGTTACCTGGAAGCTTATATACTGGTCCATCCCAAACTACTGGCTCTCCAGGATATAGTACAACTAGTGCACCCAATGAGCTCAAAGCAACTTCCAATTCAAAAACTTCATTGTTCTTTTCATCAAGGTGCTGATCAAAAGGGTCTGTTGAAAAATTCTTCTTTTTGGACTGATGAGCATGCCTGTCCAAATCACTTGACGAATTTGCTACTACTCGGTAGTAAGGAATTCCTTTGGAATCCTCCCCTTTCGATACTAGAATGTTCAAATCTGTTTCCTTTGTTGTTATATCATACACATTCAAATTATTTCCAATATCAAGCTTTGGGACCAAATCACAGCCAATGGATTTATTTCGCAAAATTCTTAAGATGGTATCATTGTCACAACCTAATAATTCAGGAGCAGCAAACATATATACACCACTAGACTCAAAAGTGTTACCGGAGTATACCAAAAAATAGTGAGCATCTTTTAACTTTTTAACAAGTTGTGCATTATGATTAATCTGATAAACAGCAGAATTTTGGAACGCCTTGACTAGAATATTGCTGAACCTGTCCAGCTTTCTTTTCATGGCACCCAAATTTTCGAAAATGGAACTTAGCCATTTTTCTGCTTCTGAAGCGTTAGCAAATGTTGGTGGGAAGTTTTGTTGTTTCAAAAGATAGAATTGCAATTTATGTACGAGTCTCAAAGTTAACTTGAGAAATTCATTTGGAATCACAGTTTCTGCACCATTAATATAGTGACCGGTGTTTTTTAGGTGATCCCAGTATTTCAAGAGTAGATCGGGTGCTTTGAAATTTTGTTTACTGGAATCAATCAACTTTAAATTCAACAGAAAAAATAAATAACGAATGGCTTCTATTACAGTATTTTCGAACGTCGGGTCAAAATCCACATCGAACGGCAAATTGGAGCAATATTTTGTCAGTGTGTACTTCAACTGCACAGAAAGTCGAATAAAAGCGTTAAAATCATCGATCATTTGATCGATCATCATCATTGTTGGATTTTTAAGCTTTCGTGCATATGACAATCTAGTCAAAATAACTTCTTTGATTAAGTAGACGGGGAACGCCAGTAGTGATCTTAACCTTTCATAAGGATATTTTATGTTCATCTTTGTCAAAGTTTCTCTGTAGACTATAAAATGTAGTTTCAGTTTGAACATCCAAGGTGATAGCGGATAGAAAATTTTTTTTTGGAATATAGACTCGATGTTCTTTTCCTTCATCAATTGTTCTGCAAGAATCTTCATTTTGCAGTTCCATTGGGGCACACCATCAAAATCCTCTTGGAAATTATCCGAACTACTTATCGGTGAGAAACGGTTTATCCAGTCGTCCAACTCTTGCCTCCTCAACGTTAAGTTCGTTTTAAAGTTCAGCCAAGAATTCATTACGTCTATTCTAGCGGTAAATTCTGCAGTATTGGTGATTGGTTTATCCTTATACATTTTTTTCAAGTTAGGCCAATAAGAGACAACGCTGTGATATCTGTTCATGAGGTCTTGTAAGATGGCCTCCAGTGCATCCAGGCTCAATATCTTGCCCTGTGGAATTTGAAACTTCATTATCTCTTCAAAAACGGAATCTGAACTATCTCTTAAATATGTAAGCGACTGTTCCATCTCTTGCATGGTCCTCCCATTCAGCCATGCCTTCAATTCGAGCCATATCTCATCTGAGAGCTCCTTATTTAACCCTGGTTTCTTGACTTGGTTAGCAATCCTCGTCTTTTCACCTTTAACAATATCTCCCTTCAGCACTCTGGCCAGCATTGACTGCCATTTGAACCGTTCGGTCGCAATTTCATTCCAAGCTAGTTCATCACTGTCTAACCTCATTTTCATGCAATAAGGTGTAGTGGAGAAAAACTTGACACCTGAGTGCAGGTCTTCATCAATTCTGTCGCCATTAGACAACCGAATAATTTCGTCATCACCGTCGTCTTCCTCGTAGCGGTTAGTGAGTTTTATGCCCCTCGTGTAGTAGTCATCTAAAGCGGTCTTTTTTAGCTTTTTCAAGTATAGCGATTCATTGAAAACGTATCGGTCCTTAAAAGTCAGCTGACTGGGGCCGTCGCTTATTGTTTCCGAGCCACCCAATGCTTTCAAATCAGATCTTGATAGTTTATGGCTGGAATGACTTGATAATCTCTTCACGAGCTTACTTGAGATGGTATGAGGAGCCAGAACTCTCCCGCCTTCAGCCGCTTTTTGTTGCTGTGTATTCAGTATATCCATCATTATTTTCACCTACAAGGAACTACCTTTTATAGCCACCCTAAGTAAAACAACATTAGCTTAGCATCCTCAATTCTTATCGTATGTTGTTGCTGCTATTTTTATCCTATTGTTCCTGGCATCGCTTTTTTACATAAGGTACCAAGGCAAGAGAAAAGACCCGCGAAATTTTCAATTCGAGACATAGGGTTAATACGAAATATGTTAAGGTATAGTTTCCAAAAAATGAAGAAAAGGTGAATAGACATCCTGGGGAAATTAGGTTTAAATAGGGCAGGCGCTACAGGGGTTTTCCTAACAAATTTCAATGATAATAGTGGCATCATCATCGTCATATCCAGTGTAGGTATGGACTAGAACAGAAAGCAATTTGCAGCAAGACAATATGACTACGACGGTACCCAAGATATTCGCGTTTCACGAGTTTTCAGACGTGGCAGAGGCCGTAGCTGACCATGTAGTCCACGCGCAAGACGGTGCATTGGCTCCAAAGAACGAGAGGAAACACTCTGTTCCCAACATCAGCATGAATGCACTGGATATGACGAGAGAGGCCTCTTGCAAAAGCACAGCATCTGACGCGGAAGGGAAAAGTGGTAGCAGTGGTAGTGGCAGTGGTAGCAGTAAGCCCAAAAAGGAGAAACGGTTCAAGATTGCTCTCTCCGGTGGGTCATTGATCGAAGTGCTACACGAAGGTCTGCTAAAACGAGACGATGTACGGTGGGGAGACTGGGACATTTACTTTGCAGACGAGAGACTTGTACCCTTCAGCTCGAATGAAAGCAATTATGGATGCGCCAAAAGGAAGATTTTGGACCTGATAGACACGGCGAAGTATGGAACTCCGAAGGTGTACCACATTGACGAGTCATTGATTGACGACCCGCAAGAATGTGCTGATAACTATGAAAAGGTGCTAATCCGCGGGTTTGCCGGTAGAGATTCCGTCAAACTTCCGATGTTCGACTTGTTCCTGCTTGGTTGTGCCCCCGATGGTCATATCGCATCACTCTTCCCTAACTTCCAGGACAATCTACGTGAGAAACTTGCATGGGTGGTGCCCGTGGAGAACGCTCCTAGTGGGCCCTCGACCAGAATTTCGCTGACTATACCTGTAATCTGCCATTCTCACAGGGTTACTTTCGTTGTCGAAGGTGCAACCAAGGCGCCCATCATCAAGACCATTATGGAAAGGCCTGAAAAGGGCCTACCTAGCAGTATTGTCAACGAAGGTGCTGCTGGTCGTGTATCATGGTTTGTTGACGACGATGCTCTTACGGACGTCCTCGTCACCAAAAAAAAGTATAAATTCCACCAAGGTTTGTCTATTTAAACCATGCATGTGTGTACATACATACATACACACATACATACATACATACATATATTTATGTATATTTATGTATATATATATATATGCGTAATTATGCAGATTTCTCCTTGTGTGCTACAGCGGGTACTCTGACGCCAGGTCATGGCCTCGAGATCGATATACAAACCACTGCATGATAAAGATGAAGTTGAATATTAAAGTTACCATTGACAGTCCCACTTTTCCAAAATTTGTCACGAACGTATCCAGACTGAAACCTTGATCGTTAGACAACTGCCAAATCAATTGGAGCAGCGAGGCGATACCGCCAGTGACATCTAGAAACACACCCTGAATGGGGAAACAATCCATAGATTTTCTTGTCGAGTTATGCGTCACTTGTGGGATGTACTTGATTAGTGACATCGATATTTTGAGTAAAAACAAATTGTTGCAATACGCCAGAGTTCTTGAGTTATGCCAATCGTACCAGTAGTTGGAGTACATAAATTGTACGGTTAGCAGTGAAAAAATGGCCAGTGATGCGAGTAAAATCCTTAGGTACCATGGATTCATCTTGCGGTGACCTTTACCTGGAAATCGCCAGATTCTCGCTCCAGCTACCACCTGGGTCAATAAGACAACATTCATTAAGCACCCATGCAGGCAATACCAGAAATCAAATTGCGTCAACTTGGGCCTGCCCAAGTCAGACTCATCACCCGTCATTTTCCAGCAGTACAATTGCAAAAATATGGATATGACCAGGTAAGAGTAACCTGCCGTATTTAACATGACAAAATCCATCGATATCGCGCTCGCTGACTTATGGCGCCAATTGGTGATTATCGGTGGATACATCGATATCGACCATGACGTAACATACACGATACCTAGTATATCGTCTAACGACACCATTTTGCTTCGCGTTTGCTTTTGTTTGCTTTTAGTTTTTTTTTTCCCTTGTTTACATATGGAAACTCACCTTAAAATTTCAAGATTATCAAAAAATATAAAGGATTCCGCTATTAAAGGGCAATACCACAACCTCAAACCAAATCACCTAAACCAAATCAAAGATGGAAGCGGAAAAACAATCTGATATTAAGGGAACCATTGCTTTCGATACTCACGGTAACGTTATAGAGTCTACCGGCGTGGGCAGTCAAAGGATCGAAGATATCGGTGATTTATCGAAAGTTACGCTGGATGCAGAAGGTTTTGCTCAAGTTCAAGGAGATTCGCTACTCGTACACCTGTACAAACGCAATGATATCACTTTAGCTGTATATACCAGCGCTCAATAAATTCTTTCCTTCCCTTTCGACATAGCTATGTCTGTATACTATCTAAAAACTAAATATCACAATAAACAAGTACTAAAATAACTACCAATTTAAATAAAGCCAGATCCTGACCCTCCAAATCCGCCAGATCCAGGACCAAATGGTTCGTCGTACTTGGATCCAGGCATCCATCCTGGCGGCATATCTTCCCGTCTTGGGGCAGGTCTTCTATTTGGATCGAAAATCATACCGCCTTGGCTACTTGGATTCCCCAGAGGATTGGGAAGCCCTCGAGACCAATCCGGATGGCTTGTGCCAACAGGATACAGATCACGATCCGCATACCCTCCTGCTGGGTTAGCGAAGCTCGGTTCAGTTACCGTAAGTCCGGGATATGGGTTCAACGGTGCTGTTCCCTGGTTTTGTCTTGCTTGTGCCTGGTACTCATCGTCAAATTTTGGCATGTCCGCACTACCTGCAGTTTGTCTTTTAAGTTGTGTCATTATAGGTTTCAGGTCTGGCTCCACAGGTAAGCTTTCTCTTTCTAGTGGCCATTTCAATTCTGTGGGCAATTTAAAATCGCTGTAACCCACCACACATGCCATGGTGATCGACGTACCATGACGAATAACAACAGTATACTTGTCATTGTCATCCAGAGTCTGAATCACCACTAGCTCAGAGAGAAACGGTGTTGAACCCTTCTCACTGGGAGAATCTTTAATGCGAAAACTCACTTGGCATGATTTGGTTCCCTCTGTATGGCGTGACACCACCTCAGTTTTACAGATGGACTCCAACACTAGTTCTGCTACCAGTTCAACCTTATTCTCAATCATTGTTTAACTCTTGCGTTACTATGGTGGTATTATTGATGCTAATACGGGTTTTTTATGAAAAAAAAAGGATAACAAACTTATATAAACTTATATAAAAACATATACAATAAATGATCTACAAAGGGTAGGAAATAAAAAAAAAGGGAGAAAAAAAAATACATGCGTAAGTACATTAAAATTACAGGAAAAATCTTACTTTAGTTCTGAAATTTCACCATCGCGATACACCAACCCCATAACGTTTAGGAACAAATTCAAATCTTGGTATAGTTTCTCTTTATTATAAATAATAGATTTTAACTCTGTGTCTAATTCTTGAGACCTCTGAGGTAATACACTCAATTCTTTCTCTTTCTTTTGTAAGGTCTCCGCCTCGTTAATAGTGGCAAAGATTTCATCACGTACTTCATCAATAATGATTCTCTGGTGGTTTAGCTTTCCACTTAGTGCTAAACTAGCTAGGAACTGCCAAATGTATGCTTCATCCATAAACTTGTCATTTTGTAAACGCATGATGTGGTCGTTATATTCCCTTGGAGGGAAAATCAGCTGAATCTTACTTTCCAATGAAGTGAATAATTTATCATAAATCTCATTCCATGTGGAGATTTCAGGAGAGGAAAGAATATTAGATCTTGATGAATCTTGCTTGATTAATGCGGCACGAGAAATCAAAATGGTGATCAAATTTAGACCAATTTTGGAGGTGGTCAAGAACGAAACGTTGTTGTTTCTGATTAACTGTAGCAACAGACCCATAATTTCGATAAAATTGGAGTTATTAGACAAAAACGAGACAATGATCTTTAGTATGATCATTTGGAACAGATCGACTTTCTTCAATTGTGTCAAAGTTGGTTTTGGTGTAGTCTTGTAGGAACTCAATATGATGATTTGCAAGTGTGATAATTCATTGAAGATTTTTTGCAGGATTTTCAATTTTTGCTGCTTATCCAAGAAATTAAAAATTCTAGGCATAATCTTGATACCTTTATCAAATGATAGCATCGAAATGAAAGGGTTTACGTCATATGAACTGTCGTCGATGTGAAGGGCCTCCCACATTGCAGTGCTGTCAGTTTGCTGGCCATTCCTCAAGTTAGCTTCCAAGTCTAAAATCTCTTCATAAACTGTTTCAATTAACTCAAGAATGAATTTTTTGCCCCCAGATTTGTTCAAATTTGTGGCACCATTACCGTTGTTGAACGCGTATGAAGATCTTCTTCTTTGCTTAGAAGCAACAGCAGCGGCAGAAGAGCCCGTAGAGGAGGACCCTGGAGAGGCCAAGTCCACGTTGGTCAGAGAGTCAGTGACGTCTTTTAGCGCATCGGGGTCAGAAGGCTGTTGTCTGGGGATCTGCAGTTGTCTTCTTGGATTCTTGCTGTTCAAAGTGGAAGAGATTTTGCCCAGAACCGTGTTTGCTTGCTTATTATCCTGGCTAGAGTTACCAGCAGCCGCTTGTTGATCCTTCAACTTAGAAGGTCTTTCCTTAGCCACAGTGACAGCCTTTTCTACTTGACTTTGCATTCTCTGTAGGGCAATATCGGTTCTCTTATAGCGACCACCGAGTCTGTGTCCAGAATGTTCCAAATACGCCCTAGCAATCAAACCCTTGTTGGATTCGGACGTGATACCGCCTCTTTGGATAATCTTGTAGACCTGGAAGTAGAAATCCTCATTGTAAGGGTCCTCAGTGACAATTTGAGACAACTGATATCTGGTGATGAAGTCCTTATCACGAGGAGTCATTAAACCTGAGTATTTCAAGATTTTCTCCACTTTGGCATGACGAATCTGCAAACGTCTTTGCTCTTCAGGCGACAAATCTCTCTTCGATCTGCGTCCACTTTGCAGAGGCATTTTAGTTGCGCCAACCACAGGGCCTGGAGAAGGGGTGTTAGACATACCGATGGGTGAAGGCGAAGCTTGAACTGGAACTTGTACAGGACCCATTGGCATTTGATTCATATTCACATTAACGCCAGGAGGTGGAGGTGGAGGCGCAAATTGTGAGGGACCTGGTTGACCCGACGTAGGCTGCATTGGAAATTGCTGCTGAGGCGGACCCTGTGGGAGACCCTGCGGATGACCCATGGCGTGGAAATTCATAAACTGTTGCTGCATTTGACGTTGTTGTCTTTCCAAGTCTTGCATCGACAAGATTGGCTGTAGGGGGGCCATTTGCTGCGGAGCCGGCGCCGGAGCCATTGTACTTTGGGGTGAGGGCGCCATTGCTGGAGGTGGTGCAGTAGACCACAAAGATTCCATTGGCTTCAGGTCTAGAGGTCCTGCTGCTGCCGTTCCATCGGTCCTAGGGCCGCTAATTCCTTCCGCAGTAGCTGCAACATATGATCTAGCCGTGGCACCGACGCCATTACCGCCAATTGCGTTGCCGCTGCTGCCGCTGCTGTGAGGATTTCCAAAATCAAAGTCGGTACCAACCTGAACATTATCACCAAATGTTTCGTCGTTCAAATAGTCGTTCTCCTCAAGTTCGTGCTCGCCATAGCCCTTGTAACTCTCTTCAAAGTCCAGAGGACCATCCCGCGCATTACCGCTATTTTCTAACCCAAAGAAGGACATTGCTGGTGCTTCTTGCTGCTCTTACTTCCGGTTAAAACCTTTGCTTCCTTCAAGGTGTACATGTTTCTTTTCATTCACCTTGTTTCTTTCTTTAAAAAGAGGAAGAGGAAAAAAAAAATTTCGTGTAATGCGAGAAGAACAAATAGGGAAGTGATAACAATAGTATCAATAATAGGCTGCAATCGGGGCAATTAAGCATCAGAAGAGGGGAATTTGATGCGGCTGGGGAATGCTTATGCGTATTGCAAGCCGTCGCAAAATGTTGGGCTGAAGCTGGACTTGTTACGGGGTCTTCCAGGGTACGTGGGTCACGCCACGAGTAGGATCAACCGGTTAGAGAACCAGGACAATTACTCCATTAAAATGATGCGGTCGTGGCCTAATGCTTATGGAAGTGCCCTGAACTGCTCTGTATTCGATGGCCATGGGGAGAAAGGTGCGCAACTGTCACAGTTATTAGCCGATAAATTGTGCAGTAGCCTGGATTTCCCTGAACCCTCCTGGGACAAGCAGGACTTGAAGAGGTTGGTACAGGAATATGCAAGAAGGTTTCCCGAGGGAAATTACTGGAAACATAAGCTGTCCACGTTTGAAAAATTCTACAACAAGTTTATAAAGAACTGCAACTCGAAACAAGAACTGCTGCTGATGAAGGAGGGCGATAGTGCGATCCTTGGACAAAATGGTGGCAGGATGATTTTTGATAAAATGGGGAATATTATTGACAAAATTGCACTGCTCACTGAGCTAGACCGTCTGCGATTGTTCTACGGGTTTGCCAGGTTCGATCTCGACCAATGCTGCGGCCTGGGCACCGCAGCGGGGTCCACAGCGTCGTCCATATTTCTATATCCCTATGATGATCCGAATGCACCCATAGATGAGGGGAAAGACGATGACTCGTGGATCATATCGCACTCTGGATTGCTCAAACTCATTGTCACGCAGGTGGGCGACTCTAAGATCATCCTCTGCGATCAAGACGGGATTGCACACGCATTAACAACAACTCACCACATCAATTCCAGTAGGGAACGACACCGTTTGAGCATAGACCCTTCTCGATTAGACCCAGACGCCTTTGGAGAGACAAGGTTTTTGAATAATTTCGCCAACACTAGATCGTTTGGTGATGTCGCTGGGAAACCGTATGGTATATCTAGTGAGCCGGATATTTTCTCGTTTCTTGTCGGAAATACCTTGCATTTGCCGCGATCTGAAAGGTCGAAGCTGCCCTTCAATGGTGATGAATGCTTCCTGGCGCTTGTCACCGATGGCATCACCAATAAACTTGCAGACCAAGAGGTTGTTGACCTCATCACCTCTACGGTGAATTCCTGGGGACTGAAAAAGGCGACTCCTCAATTTGTTGCAGAGGAGACAATCAAATTTATTCAGGCAATAGCCACTAAACACTCAGACAACGCCACTTGCGTGGTGGTTAGGCTTTCCAATTGGGGCAACTGGCCCAATGTTGACAGAACTGGCCCCCAAAGAGAAACCAAACTAATGAATGCACAATCTAACGAAACAAAATTAAACTAAACACCCTCCTGGGTGGAAACAAGTCCTAGATAATCATCTTTTGTATTTTTTTTCTTCCTTTTATTAGTATGTATACATATATATTACTTTTTATATTCTTTATAGCGCATTTTAAACACCTTTCTGAAAAAATGCTGAGATTTTTGATGCTAATCGAAAGATTAAAAAAAGGTCTATAGAGGTAAGCCAATAACGCAATGAATAACGGTTCTGGTCGATACTTGCTGACTCCCCCAGATGATCTTCACCCCTATGTGCCAAGCTCGAAACCTCAGGAACAAGTATACCCTGATTTCAAGCCTTGGGAGCACACTGCAGCAGAAGATCAAATCCTAGCAAACTTTGTGGCTAAGGGCTTTTACCATACACCAATGGTAAATTTCGAGTCCATATCTGCGAGATCATCTGTTCATGAATCATTAGTCACTCAATCCAACATTCTTTCCCAGCAATTCGACAAAATTATCAAGATTAGAGAAGACCACATTAATAAGATCCCCTCAAATTCCACGACGACATTACACGGGCCTGGTTTTCAGTTACCTAATAGAATAACCCTTACTGATCATAGAAAGGAAACGTGGTTGCATGAATTGAGTTCGTCTCACACTTCGCTGGTCAAAATTGGCAAGTTTATACCTCACGGCTTGAAAAGAAGGCAAGTCATCGAGCAGTGCTATTTAAAATTTATACCATTGAAAAGGGCGATTTGGTTGATAAAGTGCTGCTATTTTATCGAATGGAAATCGAACCACAAAAAGAAGAGGACAAATTCTGCTGGGGCAGACGATGCCATTTCCATGCACCTGCTAAAGGACTGGACGGATACCTTTGTATACATCCTGGAAAAGCTCATCTTTGATATGACAAATCACTATAACGATTCTCAACAACTGCGTACGTGGAAGAGGCAGATTTCTTATTTTTTAAAACTTTTGGGGAATTGCTACTCACTAAGATTGATCAATAAGGAAATTTTTCATCATTGGCTTGTGGAGTTTATAAATAAGATGGAAAACTTCGAATTTTTGCCATTATCTTTACATATTTTGATGATTTTTTGGAACGACATCTGCCAAATTGATACAAATGCTCCTGTTGCGGCTACAATAACATCAAGTCAAAAAGAGCCCTTCTTTCTGGTAACAAAAATCACTGATATGCTATTGCACAAATATTATATTGTTTCCAGCAGCAAATCAATGATAAATGACGAGAACTACATCATCAATGATATAAAGAAAAACAACAAGATAAAGTTGAATATTCTCAAAATATTATCCAGTTTAATTTTGAAAATTTTTCAAGAACAATCTTTAGAGGTGTTTATATTTCCCACATCTAACTGGGAAATTTACAAGCCCTTACTTTTTGAAATAGTCTCAAACGCCGACACTAATCAAAATTCTGATATGAAGAAAAAATTAGAGTTAATTAGTTACAGAAACGAGTCATTGAAGAATAATTCTTCTATACGAAACGTAATAATGTCTGCCAGCAACGCAAATGACTTTCAATTAACTATTGTCACCTGTAAACAATTTCCAAAACTATCATGCATTCAATTAAATTGTATAGATACTCAGTTCACCAAGCTACTGGACGATAACCCTACAGAATTCGATTGGCCCACTTACGTTGACCAAAATCCCCTTACAATGCATAAAATTATTCAATTAATTCTCTGGTCCATACATCCATCAAGGCAATTTGATCATTATGAATCTAATCAACTGGTAGCGAAATTATTACTATTGCGAATAAATTCAACAGATGAGGATTTGCACGAATTCCAGATAGAAGATGCCATTTGGTCATTGGTTTTCCAATTAGCCAAAAATTTTTCGGCCCAAAAGAGGGTGGTATCATATATGATGCCTTCTTTGTATCGCCTGCTTAATATACTAATTACTTATGGCATCATTAAGGTCCCTACGTATATCAGAAAGCTAATCAGTTCCGGCCTACTTTATCTCCAAGATTCCAATGATAAGTTTGTGCATGTCCAGCTGTTAATTAACTTGAAAATTTCACCGTTGATGAAAAGTCAATACAATATGGTATTGAGGAACGTTATGGAATATGACGTTAAATTTTATGAAATTTTTAATTTCGACCAACTCGTGGAAATCACAGAACAAATCAAAATGCGAATACTCTCCAATGATATAACTAATTTGCAACTGTCGAAAACTCCTCTGAGCATTAAAATCATGGTTGCAGAATGGTACTTATCACATTTATGTTCCGGTATTTTATCTAGTGTTAACCGCACAGTGTTGCTAAAAATATTCAAGATTTTTTGTATCGATCTGGAGGTTTTCCACCACTTTTTTAAGTGGATCGAATTTATTGTCTACCATCAATTGCTAAGTGATATAGAATCTCTGGAGGCATTGATGGACATCTTGCTATGCTACCAAAAATTGTTCTCACAATTCATTAATGACCATATTCTTTTTACGAAGACGTTCATATTCATTTACAAGAAAGTTTTGAAAGAAAAAGACGTGCCTGCTTATAATGTGACTTCATTTATGCCATTCTGGAAATTTTTTATGAAAAACTTCCCTTTTGTTTTAAAGGTGGATAACGATTTAAGGATTGAGTTACAATCTGTTTACAATGATGAGAAATTGAAAACTGAGAAGCTGAAGAATGATAAATCAGAAGTCTTGAAGGTGTATTCCATGATCAATAATTCAAACCAAGCTGTTGGACAGACTTGGAATTTTCCCGAGGTGTTTCAAGTAAACATCAGGTTTCTACTACACAACTCCGAGATCATTGATACAAATACAAGCAAACAGTTCCAGAAAGCACGAAACAATGTCATGCTTTTGATTGCCACTAACTTGAAGGAGTACAATAAATTCATGTCCATTTTCTTGAAAAGGAAAGACTTTACTAACAAAAATTTAATTCAATTGATCTCTCTAAAACTTCTAACTTTTGAAGTGACGCAGAATGTGTTGGGGCTCGAGTATATTATTCGATTATTACCAATAAACTTGGAAAATAATGACGGCTCCTATGGTCTGTTTTTGAAGTATCATAAAGAACAATTCATAAAGTCAAATTTTGAGAAAATTTTACTTACATGTTATGAATTAGAAAAAAAATATCATGGCAACGAATGTGAAATAAATTATTATGAGATCCTATTGAAAATTTTAATAACTTATGGGTCATCTCCCAAATTACTTGCAACATCTACAAAAATCATTATGTTGTTATTGAATGATAGCGTGGAAAACTCATCTAATATTTTGGAGGATATTCTGTACTCCTCAACTTGTCCGTCGGAAACTGATCTTAACGATATTCCATTGGGTAGTGGACAACCAGACAATGACAGTGTTGTAACCAACGATGATAAAAGTGACGATGATGATCACACAGTCGACGAAATTGATCAGGTAGAATATTACGTTATGATGGACTTTGCCAATCTTTGGGTTTTCCAAGCGTTTACCTGTTTCTGCATCAAAAAAATCATGGAGAATAATGAGCCAGCAATGGCAATGGAAGACTTGAAGAACTTCATATTCCAAATTATCGAAATAACTAATTCTAATGATTTATGTTCACAAATATTTGACCAACTGAAGGATATGCAGACCATTGAGATGATAACCCAAATAGTGGAGAAAGATTTCTGCACTTCTTGTTTGCAAAACAACAACCAAAAGATAGATGATAATTACATCGTTGTGGTGATCGAGATTATAACGTCATTATCGATGAGGTTTCAAAGAGAAACTTCTGGTATGATAGTTATTTCCACGGAGAACTATCATTTACTAATAAAGATCATAAGACAATTAAGTGAACTGAACGAAGGAAATTTATCTAAGAGAGAAATCCAAATAGATGCCGTCTTGAAAATTTTCAGCTTTCATCAGGATTCCATTTTCCAACGCATCATCGCTGATTTATCAGCTGATAAACCCACAAGTCCATTCATTGATAGCATATGCAAGCTGTTTGATAAAATATCATTTAATTTAAGATTGAAGCTGTTCTTGTACGAAATTTTGTCTTCATTGAAATCATTCGCCATCTATTCATCCACAATTGATGCCCCAGCATTCCACACAAGTGGTAAGGTCGAACTACCGAAGAAATTGCTCAACTTACCACCATTCCAAGTGTCCTCTTTCGTTAAGGAAACAAAACTTCATAGTGGCGACTACGGGGAAGAAGAAGATGCAGACCAAGAAGAATCGTTTAGTTTAAATTTAGGAATCGGCATAGTTGAAATAGCGCACGAAAACGAACAGAAATGGCTCATTTATGACAAAAAAGATCATAAATATGTCTGCACATTTTCCATGGAGCCGTACCACTTCATCTCCAACTATAATACCAAGTACACAGATGACATGGCTACAGGCAGTAATGACACGACTGCGTTTAACGATTCCTGTGTAAACCTGAGTCTTTTTGATGCTCGGTTTGAGAGGAAAAATCCACATTGATCTCAGAATATATCCAAATGGATAAATTATAAATTTACCAATAACAGTAATTATGTGTCAGTTTTAATACCCAACCAATTGATTCCTCTAAATGATACCGTACCAAATGACATGTTTGCCACCGAGCATAAAACTGGGGTTTATGAGCGATGGTTAAGGAGGATTAAGACAAAGGCTCATCCGCTTACAAGGTCAGTACTAGCGTGTACCAGTCTATTTAAACTGGAATGATCACCCCAAAGGGAACGCACGATGCTGTAGCCAAGTTTCAAAAAACTGACCTGCATCAAGATCTCGATTACATCGTACTGCAACAACGAAGAACACAGCTAGAGACGCTTATTAACGAAAGAGAATCTTTTGTCAAGAATCTGTGTTCTCTTTTCCACAAAATTCAAAATACCAAGAATTACCAGGAATTTGTTGATGTATTGGCGGAGAATAGGGATTTACTGCGAGAAATTTTCACTGTAGAGAACGGATTTCAAAAGCAAAAATGGATTAGCAACGACGACATTCCCCAGATAGACTGGGACAAGTTTGCCCTAGATATCAACGCTTATATAGCAGAGAACGATCAATTGTTGGCTTTGTATGAAGATGGCTTATTATGATCAAATAGCGGCTATGGACATTTTTAAACATATATTTATATATATATACATATATGCGTATATTGCATAAATCACAAAGAAAAACAACGCCCTAGATATAGTGACCCAAAATATTATGTTTAAGTTACTGGTTGGGGTTCATGTACATTTTTCACTATCTTTTAATTCCAAATGTGGATTGTGCTTCTGAGATTTTGTTGCCTAGTATTCTGTGATGGGAAAAATCGCCCCGATGAGATATAAAATGAGCTAGCCCCCTAACCAAAGAAAGCAGGATTGGTTAGTACATAGAGAAACCAAAGCTGTTATGTTGTTCTATAAGCCTGTGATGAGGATGGCGGTGAGACCGCTAAAAAGCATAAGATTCCAGTCCTCATACACCAGTATTACTAAATTGACGAACCTAACAGAATTTAGGAATTTGATCAAGCAAAATGATAAACTAGTCATCGACTTTTATGCTACTTGGTGTGGCCCCTGTAAGATGATGCAACCACACTTAACGAAATTAATTCAGGCTTATCCAGATGTAAGATTTGTCAAGTGCGACGTGGACGAATCACCAGATATTGCCAAAGAGTGTGAAGTGACGGCTATGCCCACCTTTGTTCTTGGCAAGGATGGCCAACTCATCGGCAAGATCATTGGAGCTAACCCTACTGCTTTAGAGAAGGGAATCAAAGATCTATAAATTTTATATTCATAAGCACATGTAGTTTTTTTTTTTTTAGTTTTAAATGTAAGAAAAAAGATAGTATATATATATATATATATACATATACATATAAAAGGAAAGTAAGCTTATACAATACACAAATAAATTCATATCAAAGAATAATGAACCGCAATATTCAGAAACACAGGAAAAGGAGGGGAAGGGATGAATGGTGAGGAAAGTAACTGTTTGTTTTAAAGCGTACCTGGATCATAACATAACAAATAAGTAGATAAAAAAGAATAGAGAGAAAGATATAATGACAATGAATTGAAGAATAGTTTAGTTAGTTACATTTGTAAAGTGTTCCTTTTGTGTTCTGTTCTTAATTTGGCGCTATTTTTTTATACTTCCAAATCCTTGCTTTACAATCACCGCTACCAGTAGCAAAAACGTTATATTCTGGACCCAGCGGAGACCCGTTTGCCACAGCCACAGATATAACTGAATTCCTATGACCTTGCAACATCAATAACGGATTGCCGGATTTCTTATCCCAAAACAGGACACCACGATCTTTGGAACCGGACAAGATGTACTCATCATTTTGTGTGGTGGCCACGGACAATACAAAGTCTTTATGCCCGATATACGTAACTTCACAAGTGCCGGAATTTGGAGTTTTCGAATCGCTCTTGTTGTTTGCATTCTGCAAATTCCAGAGCTTAACAGATCTATCTAATGAGCCGGATACAACGCTTTGTCCATCTCTCGTGAAGACAACGCTATAAACAGAGTCCTTGTGGCCTGTACCGGATTCGTTTTCCGAATCTAGTCTTTCCACCAAGAATCCGGTCTCGGAATCCCAAACTCTCACAGCACGATCTAGAGAACCAGCAGCGATGTATTTACCATCACCTGGTGATACAGCGACGGTGGTAACACCATCTTCAATGGATAAAGTCAATGAACACTGGCCTGTACGTAAGTCCCAAATACGAACGGTACGGTCACCAGAACCGGAGACTAATTTGTCACCTGAGGGAAAGTAGTCCAATGAATAAATATCTTGTTCGTGGCCTTGAAGAATCATAACAATCTTTCTATTTTCAATATCCCAAATTCTAATCAGTCTGTCTTCAGCACCTGTTGCCAAAAATTTCCCATCTGGAGAAAAACACACTGAACGGATATACAAGTCGGATGATGGGGAAGACGAAGTGTTCAGGTTTTCCACATCTTTTGCCAATTCTGCTGCCGAAGTCATCGCTGTGGTAGTAATTGTGGTGGTAGTAGTGGTTGTCATTGTATTGTTATCCGTGGACGTGGTGGTGTTATTTTCAGTGATCGAATTTCGATGGTTATTGGCAGCAGAATCGTCAGATAAACGGGCCACCAGAGAACCGTCTGAAACGCGATACACTTGAGTAGTTTTGTTGCAGCCTGTGGCTAAGTATTCACCATCGTTACTGAACTTCACGCAACAAACAACTGAAGTATGATCCAAAGATTTGTGTAACTCAACGTCAATTTCTCTTGGTAGTGCCGGGTTGTATAAAATATAATAATCATTTGTTTGCTTCTTCAGAGCATCGGGAACAGACTGGGAATCTAGATCCAAAAGGAAAGGTGGGATAGGTTTAGAGTGGTTTGCTCTTTGATTATAAGGGACTAAGTAGTGATCCTGGTGCAAACTAGCCGGGGTGGCGTCTTCCTCCTTAGGTTTGATTTCAGTTTCAGTTGCGGTGGTAGTGGTGGCCGTGGTGGCGGATCCGGTGTCATTTATCTTCGAGGTATTATTATTTTCCGGTTCAGTTTCTTTCAACGTAGATTCAGGTGCCTTGACAGAGGGTAAAGTAGTGGTCTCTTTAGAAGTAGGAGATCCGTTGATGGCTGTGTTACTCAATGGTGCCACGGAAACCTGGGGAGGTGGTTGCTGTTGTTGAAGTTGCTGCTGTTGCAGTTGCTGTTGTGGTAGTTGTTGTTGGGCGTTTGAGGACACCACAGGCAAAGTGGTGGTAGGCAACTGTGAGCCAACCAGATTAGGACGGCTAGCTTGTACTGGGAAGGCCGATGGCGAACCAGTAGTTGTGTTTGCTGCTGGAGTGGCGGTGGCCGAAGTAGTAGCCGGTGGTTGTTGCGCAACTGGAACAGATGCAGATGCAGCGGCTAGCTGCTGTTGTTGCTGTTGTAAATGCTGCTGGACCTGTTGCTGCTGTTGCTGTTGCTGCTGTTGCTGGACGGTCAAAGATGCAATTTGATGGTCTCTTTGCTCCAGCCCTAGTTTCAAGTGCTTGATCTCTTCTTCGTACGCGTCCTTCATTTTCCTGTGAGTTAGCTCCAGTTCGTAGACGGTGTTTCTTATCTGCTGCATCTCAGCCAGCTGCTGGTTCATTTTGAAATCGTAATCCTTTTGGTTTTGAAGACGGTAGGTATTTGCCTCTTGTGAGACTTGGAGAAACTCCTGTCTGATGGCATCGAGAAGCTCATTCAGCTTATTCTGCGTATTCGAAACGCTGGCAGTCATATTGGTTTGGATGGAAAGCTGATTTCTTTCTTCCCCTGCTTATCAAAAAAGACAAAAAAACAATAGAAAAAGAGTAGTGGTGTGCGAAAGGTAACTTGGCGTGAAAGAAAATTAAACAATTGCAGAAGGACAGATAGAGGGGCACGTGTTCAGCCAGTTGTTCTTGCTTCGCTGATGTTTATCAATTGGGGGTAGATGGGGGAATTTCTCTCTATTTGTTTACTTATGTACTTGTTATTTTGTTTTGTTGTTTGTTGCTTTGACGGGAGAGCTTTTTAATTTTTTCGCAGTTTTTCAGTGTTTTTTGAAAAGTACGAAAAATTAAGGTCCGTCGGTAGCGATAATGTAAGAGGGTTCTGTCTCTAAAAATGTTAGGGGGAAAGTTCCAAAAAATTATTAACTCCTAGATTGCTCAGCCAAAAAGAAGGGTAAATTAGGGCTTTCCTGGTTTATTTATTTGTTTATGTTGTTCTTATATACATATGTTTATGTCTTTTTATGTACAAATAATGATGTTTACAATGAAACATCTGTTATGCTATCAAAAACGTCAGCGCATTGTTTTATAGCTGAAGAGGTTACAACGGATAACGGTCTGATTTGCGGCCTGGCAATGCTTGGTAAAACTAAATATCAATTTTACGAATTATTTACTGTATATAGTATTCAGTCCCTCACTCAACTGGCGTCAAGAGTGAAGAAGGGCGGCCTCATTATGGCTCGCCTTATTCTGTTCACCCTCTGCGCTCTTCCCGTATTATTTCATTTTATTTTGTTTATGCTTCAATATCTTGTATTTGTTTACATTGAAAAATGATTGGAAAAAGGTTACATTGAAATCAAAACAGTGAAGAAGCAGACAGACAAGAAGGTCATTAGATAGATAAACAGGAACAATAAAAAAAAAAGAAAGCGAAACAAGACAATCCAACGTGCGCAAAATGGATCCATTGACTGTATACAAAAACTCAGTGAAACAACAGATCGATTCCGCAGACTTACTAGTGGCAAATTTGGTAAATGAGAATTTCGTACTGTCGGAGAAGCTGGATACAAAAGCAACCGAGATCAAACAGCTGCAGAAGCAGATAGACTCGCTAAACGCACAAGTCAAGGAGCTGAAGACTCAGACTTCCCAACAGGCAGAAAATTCAGAAGTCATAAAGGACCTTTACGAGTACCTCTGTAACGTACGTGTACATAAAAGCTACGAGGATGATTCTGGGTTGTGGTTCGACATCTCGCAGGGCACCCACTCAGGGGGATCTTCCGATGATTATTCGATAATGGACTATAAACTCGGATTTGTCAAGGGCCAGGCCCAAGTCACAGAAGTCATCTATGCGCCCGTTCTTAAACAGCGATCCACCGAGGAACTATACTCGCTACAGTCGAAACTACCGGAATACCTCTTCGAAACGTTGAGTTTCCCCCTCTCGTCGCTAAACCAATTCTATAACAAAATCGCTAAAAGCCTGAATAAGAAAAGAGAGAAAAAAGATGAAACCGAGTAAGCTGCTACATAATGTCTATATATCTACACATAAAATTCCGATTATTCCTTTGCATACCTGATTTGCCCCTCAGAATCCACAACCAGACTTTTCAAGAAGGTCTTTTTTGCCCCTTTATCCTTCATGGTTTTCAAAATTTTGTACAACGACTTGCCCTTGTGAAGCTCGATTCCGTTCGAGGTCTTTTCCACTTTCTCTGCCTTCTTGATCACAGGCTTCTCCACTTTCTTTGCAGGAGTTGCCACTGGCTGCTGCTGCTGCTTCTGCTGCTGCTTCTGCTTCTGCTTCTTGTTGCCCTTGTATAACGCTTTCTGGTACTTCTCGTCCTCGCTGATGCAAGACGTGTGATTCTTGTAACTCACGCCATCTTCAAACGTCTTGGAGCAATCTATGCATGTATAGTACGCGTTAGGACATCTATAATAATGCTTTTCGGTATTCTTCTTGGGCACAGTATCATTGCACACCTCACAGTTGAACGTAACCATCCTGTAATAACAAATATTTCTTGACTGAGACCGTTTGCTGTTGTATACAGAATACTCTTAGAGCTCATCGCAAGTTAAAAATTTTCAATTTTTTTTCACTTTTTCCCGTCAAGGCAAAAAGCAACCAAAAGAGAATGAACCTCTATTTTTGATTTATTTATTATGAAATGCTGCCAGTCCACTCATCCGCATCAATGTAGTAGTCACAAAGCTAATATTTAGACGTTACTTTGATATCTCTGTCCATGAGAGCACTTATTTTAGGAAGTTAAATGAGACAGTCAATAGTTCACAATATCCCGTCAGCAATGGAGGGAAAAGGCATTCCTTTTCCATAGGATTTTAATCGTTTTCAAGCATCATACGCCCTCGAGGAACTCTTGTTTTCGCTTTACTATGCAACCATTGATGTATTTCTGCATAAATGTGCGTCACGTGGCCTTGTGTCTCTTATTTCCACTTGTTTTTTCACAATGCGGAAAACCTCGATTAAAGTAGAAAAAAAGGATATAATAGGAGTATACCATATTGGATAGTTCAATCTATAAACAAACAATCGCATAACCGCACGTATATATACGCACACACCTACCAATCACAATGGCTTTGGAACCTATTGATTACACTACTCACTCGAGAGAGATCGACGCAGAGTACCTGAAGATTGTCAGAGGCTCCGATCCTGACACCACCTGGTTGATTATTTCACCCAATGCGAAAAAAGAATACGAACCTGAGTCTACCGGTTCCTCCTTTCACGATTTCTTGCAATCGTTTGATGAAACCAAGGTCCAGTACGGACTGGCACGTGTGTCCCCACCAGGGTCAGACGTTGAGAAGATTATTATCATTGGTTGGTGTCCTGATTCTGCGCCATTGAAGACAAGGGCCTCTTTCGCCGCCAATTTTGCTGCAGTTGCTAATAATCTGTTCAAGGGTTACCACGTTCAAGTTACCGCCAGAGACGAGGACGATCTTGACGAAAATGAACTGTTGATGAAAATCAGTAACGCGGCCGGTGCCCGTTATTCTATTCAGACTTCCTCCAAGCAACAGGGGAAGGCTTCCACTCCTCCCGTGAAGAAATCCTTCACACCTTCCAAGAGCCCTGCTCCAGTTTCTAAGAAGGAACCAGTCAAGACTCCTTCCCCAGCACCTGCTGCTAAGATTTCTTCCCGTGTTAACGACAACAATGACGACGACGATTGGAATGAGCCTGAATTAAAGGAACGCGACTTCGATCAGGCTCCCCTGAAACCAAATCAATCATCTTACAAACCAATTGGCAAAATCGACTTGCAAAAAGTGATTGCTGAAGAAAAGGCTAAGGAGGACCCACGTCTTGTTCAAAAGCCAACCGCTGCTGGTTCCAAGATTGATCCTAGTTCTGATATCGCTAATTTAAAGAACGAATCAAAATTAAAGAGGGACTCCGAGTTTAACTCCTTTTTGGGCACCACTAAACCCCCCTCCATGACGGAATCTTCATTAAAGAATGATGATGATAAAGTCATTAAGGGTTTTAGAAACGAGAAATCACCTGCTCAATTATGGGCCGAAAGAAAGGCAAAGCAAAACAGTGGCAACGCCGAAACTAAGGCTGAGGCACCAAAACCTGAAGTTCCAGAAGATGAGCCTGAAGGTGAACCTGACGTCAAAGATTTGAAATCAAAATTTGAAGGATTGGCCGCTTCAGAAAAAGAGGAGGAAGAAATGGAAAACAAATTTGCTCCTCCTCCAAAGAAATCAGAACCAACTATTATCTCACCAAAATCCTTCTCCAAGCCACAAGAACCTGTGAAAACTGAAGAAGCTCAGCAGCCTAAGACTGATTACAAGAAGATCGGCAACCCATTACCCGGTATGCACATTGAAGCGGATAATGAGGAAGAACCAGAAGAGAATGATGATGACTGGGATGATGATGAAGAGGAGGCTGCTCAACCTCCTTTGCCTTCGAGGAATGTTGCGTCAGGAGCACCAGTGCAAAAAGAAGAGCCTGAACAAGAAGAGATCGCCCCAAGCTTACCTTCTAGAAACTCGATCCCAGCTCCAAAACAAGAAGAAGCACCTGAACAAGCACCTGAAGAAGAAATTGAAGAAGAAGCTGAGGAAGCCGCTCCACAGCTGCCATCAAGAAGCTCTGCAGCTCCTCCTCCGCCTCCAAGACGAGCAACTCCAGAGAAAAAGCCAAAGGAAAATCCTTGGGCCACAGCAGAATATGATTACGATGCTGCAGAAGATAACGAACTGACCTTTGTGGAAAATGACAAGATTATCAATATTGAATTTGTCGACGATGACTGGTGGCTAGGGGAACTAGAGAAAGACGGCTCAAAAGGTCTCTTCCCCAGCAATTATGTGTCTTTGGGCAACTAGAATCACACGTCAGCGTCATGCTATTATATTATTCTTACGTAAAAAAATACTTACAGAGACGTTAAAGCTTTTGTATAGATACTTTCACGAGCCTTCCCTTTCAGTAAAATGAACAAATTATTTTGCCTTGTCCTTCTTTGTTTCAAGCGTTTATATGACTCCTCTACAGTATTATTTTTCAACAGACGGTGTGCCCGTACGGCGTTGTCAAAACCTCGAACATAAAACAACACTGAAACAAACTTATTGCACTCCTGCATCGCATACAGATCTGATACTTACTACAACCATAATGCTGTTTTAGAATCGCATCAGGTGTTTACCAGAAGTGTATGGTACATGGTGCTTTCCTTATGCTCACTATTTCGGATTTACTTCTAGTCTATGTATAGATTTGTTAGAGACCAGTTTTAAGCTACAATGGAACGTTAAGATTAAGAAATGCATGAAGAGTCTCCCAGTAGATATATAAAGCTGAATTAAATTCAGTACAATGGAAGTTTCCACGTCTTTCTGTATTTTCATACCTTTAATTATAGGAAAAGCACACTACAAAAATACGCTATCATCTACCGAATATAACTGCAATGAACTCATTTGCGTCATTAGGTCTGATATATTCAGTAGTAAACCTTTTAACTAGAGTAGAGGCTCAAATTGTGTTCTACCAGAATAGTAGTACTTCACTGCCTGTCCCTACTTTAGTATCCACCTCAATAGCAGATTTTCACGAGTCCTCATCAACTGGCGAAGTGCAGTATTCATCCTCTTATTCGTATGTGCAGCCCTCAATAGACTCCTTCACTTCATCTAGCTTCTTAACAAGTTTTGAAGCTCCTACCGAAACTTCTTCCAGCTATGCAGTTTCTTCCTCATTGATAACTTCTGATACTTTTTCTTCATACTCTGATATCTTCGATGAAGAAACAAGTTCATTAATATCAACCTCAGCTGCCTCATCGGAGAAAGCCTCGTCCACCCTTTCTTCAACTGCACAACCTCATAGGACATCTCACTCTTCCTCTTCATTCGAGCTACCAGTCACTGCTCCATCATCCTCTAGTTTACCGTCCTCAACTTCATTGACATTTACGTCAGTTAATCCATCTCAAAGTTGGACTTCATTTAACTCAGAAAAATCTAGCGCTCTTTCCTCAACCATAGATTTTACTTCTTCTGAGATTTCAGGTTCAACATCTCCAAAGAGCCTGGAAAGTTTCGATACCACCGGTACTATAACTTCATCTTATTCTCCTTCTCCTTCTTCAAAAAATTCTAACCAGACCTCACTACTCAGCCCATTGGAGCCTCTGTCCAGTTCTTCAGGAGATTTAATATTGAGTTCAACTATTCAAGCTACTACCAATGACCAAACTTCAAAAACTATTCCAACTCTTGTTGACGCCACATCGTCATTACCACCAACATTGAGGTCATCCAGTATGGCACCAACAAGTGGTTCTGATTCAATCTCACACAACTTTACGAGCCCCCCCTCTAAAACAAGTGGTAACTACGATGTTTTGACTTCAAACTCAATAGATCCTTCTCTATTTACAACTACGAGTGAATATTCATCTACACAATTGTCGAGTTTAAATCGGGCCTCAAAAAGTGAAACAGTTAATTTCACTGCTTCTATTGCTTCCACACCATTTGGTACAGATTCGGCTACTTCTCTAATAGACCCCATTAGTTCAGTGGGTTCTACAGCATCTAGCTTTGTGGGAATTTCAACCGCCAATTTTAGTACACAAGGGAACTCGAACTATGTTCCTGAATCAACTGCAAGTGGAAGTTCACAATACCAGGACTGGTCAAGCTCTTCTCTTCCGCTGTCACAAACCACTTGGGTTGTCATCAACACAACTAATACACAAGGGTCTGTAACGTCAACCACATCCCCGGCTTATGTTTCTACGGCCACCAAAACGGTTGACGGGGTGATCACCGAATATGTTACATGGTGTCCTCTAACACAAACCAAATCACAAGCAATTGGGGTCAGTTCGTCCATTTCTAGCGTTCCACAAGCCTCCTCATTTAGCGGTAGTTCTATTTTGAGCTCCAATTCCAGCACTCTTGCTGCCTCGAACAACGTTCCTGAATCAACTGCAAGCGGAAGTTCACAATACCAGGACTGGTCAAGCTCTTCTCTTCCGCTGTCACAAACCA
>ERZ794936.86-NODE-86-length-68899-cov-63.000973_pt1 | contig 68899 bp, 35 predicted proteins | sample MGYA00511083_ERZ794936 | MGnify/ENA primary metagenome ERZ794936 (study PRJEB30137, sample SAMN04331409) | food metagenome | isolation source: Y2 must sample point D1 replicate A | place: Australia: South Australia | collected 2014 ... | reverse complement strand
CGTATGGTATACAGTATCAAAAGTAGCAGAATTTGTCTTCATTATGATATATATATATATATGTACATATATATAGGGTGCCAAAAAGTATTCTTTTTGCTATTATTATTGCTTAAATCGCCGACCTTTTTCCCATTGTCACGAGAACATAATTGTTAAACCAATAAAAGGAAAATCCATAACAAAAAAGGACTGGTCAAAGAAAAGACAACTCAATTGCACAATTACTTTACAAGAAACACGACAATGGTTACAGAAAATCCTCAACGTCTTACTGTTTTAAGACTTGCCACCAATAAGGGTCCATTAGCACAAATATGGCTTGCTTCAAATATGTCGAATATACCAAGAGGATCGGTTATCCAAACACATATTGCTGAATCAGCAAAGGAAATTGCAAAAGCTTCTGGCTGTGATGACGAATCAGGGGACAATGAATACATAACTTTACGAACATCTGGCGAATTACTTCAAGGCATTGTTCGTGTATATTCCAAACAGGCCACTTTTCTCCTTACAGATATAAAGGACACATTAACGAAGATAAGTATGTTATTTAAAACAAGCCAGAAGATGACTTCTACAGTAAACAGACTGAACACTGTAACAAGGGTTCATCAATTGATGTTAGAAGATGCCGTTACAGAAAGAGAAGTTTTGGTCACCCCAGGGTTAGAGTTCTTAGATGATACTACTATACCAGTGGGCTTAATGGCGCAGGAGAATTCGATGGAAAGAAAAGTCCAAGGTGCTGCTCCCTGGGATACTTCACTTGAGGTCGGTAGACGATTCAGTCCAGATGAAGATTTCGAGCATAATAATTTGTCTAGTATGAACCTTGATTTTGACATCGAGGAAGGTCCGATAACTTCAAAATCTTGGGAAGAAGGAACAAGACAAAGCTCACGCAACTTTGATACGCACGAAAATTACATACAAGATGACGATTTCCCTCTTGATGATGCTGGAACTATTGGTTGGGATCTAGGGATTACCGAAAAAAATGACCAGAACAACGATGATGACGATAACTCTGTTGAGCAAGGAAGAAGGCTAGGTGAATCAATCATGTCTGAGGAGCCTACGGATTTTGGATTTGATCTGGATATAGAAAAAGAAGCACCCGCAGGCAATATAGATACGACAACCGATGCCATGACAGAATCACAGCCAAAACAAACTGGCACAAGAAGGAACTCAAAATTACTGAATACCAAAAGTATTCAAATCGATGAAGAAACAGAAAATTCAGAAAGCATAGCTTCATCCAATACATACAAAGAGGAGAGATCGAATAATTTATTGACTCCACAGCCCACCAATTTTACGACTAAAAGATTATGGAGTGAAATAACTGAAAGTATGTCCTATTTACCAGATTCAATCCTTAAGAACTTCTTATCCTACGAATCTCTAAAAAAAAGAAAAATACATAATGGGCGAGAAGGGTCAATTGAAGAACCTGAGTTAAACGTGTCGCTTAATCTTACCGACGATGTAATTAGTAATGCGGGAACAAACGATAACTCCTTCAATGAACTGACCGATAACATGTCGGACTTCGTACCAATTGATGCTGACTTAAATGAGGCTCCTTTTCCTGAAGAGAATATCATCGACGCAAAGACTGGAAATGAGCAAACTACCATCCAAACTGAAAAAGTTCGTCCTACTCCCGGTGAGGTGGCTCCTAAAGCTATTGTTCAAATGGCGAAGATTTTAAGGAAGGAATTAAGCGAAGAAAAAGAAGTGATATTCACGGATGTACTAAAAAGTCAAGCAAATACAGAACCAGAAAATATTACTAAAAGAGAAGCCAGTAGAGGATTTTTCGATATTTTATCACTTGCTACAGAAGGATGTATTGGTTTGAGTCAAACAGAAGCATTCGGAAATATTAAAATAGACGCCAAACCTGCACTATTTGAAAGGTTTATCAATGCTTAAAACCTAGTTACGCCGAGGGGATTTCTTGGTGGACCCAATAAGCTGATGCATATATTTAGATCAAAGACTTTAATTTATAAAATTGTCAATATTTAATATTAATATTCACAAAATACGATAAAATTCAAACTAATGCGGTAGAGCCACTACTGGCCGCAAGGCAGAATGATCTTGGCAACTCTACACGCTGGCGCATGGGTAGTATTTATTCTAAAACTTGCTGTATTATTTTGAATAGTGATATTAGGAATCGTCTGCCCACGTACACCGGTGAAGTCGAAATTTTCTCATGGAAACCTTGGGAATAGAAGAAAGGTCCATTGTAAGTGCTACATACTGACCATCTTACATAATCTTACACAACCCTGGTAATAAAGCCACGTCTAGAAAGTTTTCCAGGCCAAACAATCTTCTTTTCCATTAGCTTTGGTACATTAGCAGCCAGAGGAAACATTATGCAGTTTTTAAAGGCTCAACTTTTTATCTAATATATAAAACAATAAAGTTGAACAATTTCTGGATAAAGCGCCTAGAACGTCTTACGATATCTTCAAAGAAAATAGAAAAAAATGAAATTTTTAATTTTTAGTTAGAGGAAACTAAACTTCCATCTTCACCTCCTTTAGAATCAGCTACTTTTGTAGATGATCCTTCCTCGTTATTTTTTATCTTCTGTTCATTCTCTTCTTTATCATCATCCGCATCTATATTAGATATCTTTTTATTATATATTTCCATTTCCATCTGGTATCTTTCTCTGTCCTCACTATAAAGCTTATAGTACGGTTTCCTATCTTGTTCGTTAAGATTTTTCCAACCTTCTGCCAGATCTCTTGTCACGTCCAGAGAGCCATTCTGCCTAATCCTTTCCTTATTCATTTCACAGTACAATAAGTATGCATTTGTGGGCCTCTTGGGCATATTCGGATCTCTTTCCTTTACTTTGTGTCTTTTAGTTTTAGATTTTCGAAATGGTTTCGTCAATAGTTCCTGTTTGAAGGAGGCCAGAGTCGGCAATGGATCCTCACAGTTTAACTCAGGATCAAGTTCTATCCTGGATTCCAACCTCTCCAGTAAAACACCGTATTCTAATTTGAGTCTTTTCACCGAAAGTCGTGACCTTTGGATTGCAAGTCCAAGCACCACATTCTGATCTTTCAATTCTTCAAGTCTGCGCTTTTTTTCTTCAACTGACATTTCTTATGTGTTACTATTACCTATATCCTGGCTGCTTCTCATCCAATTCTAGCCCCTAGAACGATTTAATATATATGTGCGTGGTAATCATTTCCTTATATTTTAATTGAAATCCTTCCTTTCTCAGAAGAAAATCTTTTTTCTAAGGAAAATGGAGAACCGTCGGCTCCTTTTGCTTTACTGGTGTATTCTTGTTTTTTCTGTTTGATAATGCGATTTAGGGCGAAAAACTGCTGACAATACCTTGTCCGCTTTCGTGCACAAGATTTCTTAGCACGAAAATATATCAAGTAACCGTAAAATTATTCCTTTGCCGACTATCACCGTAACTGCGGCTAAACAAATCTGTCCAACTACTACTCAGCTTAAATTACCATTTTAAATACATTTAATATTCAATTAGTCATGGTAGATAGTAATGATGATCAACCGGAACGCCATGCATTACTTCATAATGACATCCAAACATCAAATAACAGTAGGCCATCACTGGTCCAAAAAAAGTACTTACCTACCCCACAAGATACAAGAAAGTCTAGAGCATCGTATACAGGAAGTGCCATGATCAACCCGACAAGTAAACAAAGTCGTACAGGGTCGGGCGCTCAAAGAACATCACGCACAGCACAGAAACTAAAACTTTTGCCAGAAGAACCATTCCAAAGAGATAGCGAAAGACTTACTGATTTAAAGAATCAGGAAGTATATTCTCAGGTAAACAGGATAAAAGATAAGCCTGCTAGAAGGGATGCTGAAAAGTTGGGAAAAGCTCACAGACATTTACTCCCCAGGTCAACTGCATATTGTACCGCTAGCAGTTACAATATGAAAGAGCTGGTAAGGTGGTTAAAGGACTGTCGAAAGCTACATCATACTCATCCTAAATTGTTTGATGAATGCTTGTACACTCCCTTCATTTACAACGATTGGAGGGGCGACAAAAGATTTGAGGATGAAGATGTGATTAGGTTGGATGATGAGGGCGGTGAAATTATTGTTAGTGACAAGCACCCAGATCTGTTTATCTTTGAATATGGTGTTGTCGTTATGTGGGGCTTTACTGAAAGAGAAGAAAAAGCTTTCTTAAACGATATAGAAAAGTTCGAAAAAGAAAAATTGGCGGAAGAAGATATTCAAGTTGAAGAGTTCAATTATTATGTCACAAAAAGTTATCAACCAAGAATATATAACGATTTTATTACCTTGAGAGATGGTTCAAATTACATGGTAAAACTCTCTATCTCTCATGCAATTGCTCAAAGCGTAAAAATTTCACTTTTCGAAGAGCTTGTGGATAATACTATTGAAGATACTCAGGATATACCACAAGAAATTGCATACAGCGGTAAAGTTTCTATGAGCAAAGAAGATATAATGAAAAGTATAGGGGAGCTATTCATTTTGAGGATAAATATCAATCTACATGGATCAGTTTTAGACTCTCCGGAAATTATGTGGTCAGAACCACAGTTAGAACCCATATACCAAGCAACAAGAGGTTACTTAGAGATCAATCAGCGCGTTTCACTTTTAAATCAAAGACTCGAGGTCATTTCAGATCTTCTTCAAATGTTGAAGGAACAGCTGGGCCATTCTCATGAAGAATATCTTGAATTTATTGTCATATTACTAGTTGGTGTGGAAGTCCTAATATCGGTGATCAATATAGTGGTTGACATGCTGGCTAGTCAACATTGAGCCTTTTGATCATGCAAATATATTACGGTATTTTACAATCAAATATCAAACTTAACTATTGACTTTATAACTTATTTAGGTGGTAACATTCTTATAAAAAAGAAAAAAATTACTGCAAAACAGTACTAGCTTTTAACTTGTATCCTAGGTTATCTATGCTGTCTCACCATAGAGAATATTACCTATTTCAGAATATATGTGCATGATTCGCCGGGTAAATACATATAATACACAAATCTGGCTTGATAAAGTCTATAATATATCTCATAAAGAAGTGCTAAATTGACTACTGCTATATATTCCTAAGAAAATTTCTTTTGACTAAGTCCATATCGACTTTGTAAAAGTTCACATTAGCATACATATATTACACTAGCCAGAAATAGTAACTTTTGCCTAAATCACAAATTGCAAAATTTAATTGCTTGCAAAGGGTCACATGCTATTTAATAAACTTTTTTAAAAACTTAAAATACTTTTTTATTTTTTAATATTTATTTTCAAACATAAATGAAATAATTTATTTATTGTTTATGATTACCGAAACATAAAACCTGCTCAAGAAAAAGAAACTGTTTTTTCTTGGAAAAAAAGCACTACCTAGGAGCGGCCAAAATGCCGAGGCTTTCATAGCTTAAACTCTTTACAGAAAATAGGCATTATAGATCAGTTCGAGTTTTCTTATTCTTCCTTCCGGTTTTATCGTCACAGTTTTACAATAAATAAGTATCACCTCTTAGAGTTAACCTATACTAAAATTTATGCCAGTTAACTATGAGATAAGCAAGTATCATCTCATTTCATTACCTGAAGTCGAGTAAACAGAAAATCCAATTGTTGATGAACCTCAATGACTTAGAACTATCTATTGGCAGATCATATAAAGAGGATTTAGGTACCTAGAGGACTGTACCTGGAGTATATATATATATATATATTATCTCAACTATAGTCCATAAAGGTTTCTTTCTTGAGGCCTTAAACTGCTAAAGAATGATATTGGTGGAATGCAAGCACCAAGCGCTCTTCTTGCGTGACTGTTCATATACTTCAAACCAAGAATGTAACTGGCATTGACCCATCCAAAACCTTCAGTAGCTGCCCCTTTAAAGTCAGCACCTTGATTACCGTATTCTGCTTCAACACGATGAGGATCTGTTCCTCTTGTGACATCATATTTTTCAACCACAATACCATTATAATCGACAAAAGCCTTTGTCATCATGAAAAGCCATCTATAAGCTAGCCTATTCGTTACAGTTAAATAACCATAAGAACGGAGGCCTTCCCAAGCAAGAATTTGATGGGGTGCCCAACCAAATGGATAGTCCCATTGTCTAATTGGTCTCGAAATAGAAATTGGGCCTCGAGAACGCTCCGTACATGCAGCTAAACCTCCAAGCATCTCTAACTTGGGTAGTGCTTTCTCCACCATTTTCTGTGCTTGCTCCTTCGTGGCAAGTCCAGCCCATAATGCCCAGAATGTAGTTGCGGATTCGTATGACGTTCTGTGCTTGATTTTTGTGTTGTAGTCAAAGAAAAACCCCGACTCGTCATCCCACATATATTTGGTAATCTTTTCTTGTCTGATTTTGGCCATTTCTTTCCACATAGCTGAAGTTGTTATAGAATGGTCTAAAGGATCTTCATATTTGTCGTCGCAGAATTCCTTTATGAAGTCTGCAATATCAATCTCGTATTTGTAAAGAAGAGAATTCAGGTCAATAGTGGCCAGGTAGGCACATACGCCCTCAAACCTATATGTAGTGTCGTGTCCAGATTCTCTAACGCCACGGTCATGAAGAAAAAACTCATCCAATTTAGGCTCCTTTATCTTACCATCGTTATAAAGTTGCTTAAATTCGTCTAAGGTAACGCCGTGTTTCGATGCATATGGTAGTAAAACGGTATCGAAGTGATCACTTTCAGTTTCCGGAGGAATACCGAGACCGTTAGGATGGTACCTGGATAAGCCTGTTTCGGGATCAAGCCTTGGAGATGCGGTCCAAACAGTTTTGTACTCTTTTATGCTTGCTTGGAAAGCTCTTTTCAACAAATCCACAGCATCGGGATTACTCCTACCACCAAGTTTTTTGAATACTACCAAGGCCATTTCAGTCAAGAATGGGGGCTGTGATCTACATAGATAGTAGCTTCTGTTAGCATTCAATATTTTTCCATAGTGATTAATCTCAAAAATAAAATGCTCCACCATACCTCTTGCAACATCAGTCTTGTTGGCTTCTAGGAGACCTAGTGCCATCATATAGGAGTCCCAACCATATAATTCATTGAATCTACCACCAGGAACAGCATAAGGGTAACCAATGAGAGTTTTTTCACCAGTAGAAGGATTGAAGTGCTCTTCCATAGCCAATGCTAGTAAACCGGGGGTATCATTGACGGATTTGACGTATTCTGCCGTTATTTTTTTTGGTAAATATTCAACTTCTAATTTCAAAGATGGATGCATTTGAGAAGCTTGAACATAAAATTCGTATTGTTCTGGACAATCATAAGGAACATAGATTCTTGGATTTTTTGCCCCCGGCGTATCAATCTTGGTATCTTTTGCAATTTCGCCTACGTTGTTCAGATCAACTCTCCTGGTCAAAGAGTTCCAGAACTGTGTGTTTATCAATCTTGATAATCTGTTGACGGGATTTTCGTTTATACGAGCTTCATCTAAGAAAATTTGGTGTCTACCAAAACTTTTCGCAATAGTTAGTTCCTGCAACAAATTGGATAACATATACGTACCCCTAATATTAATATGCTTATAGCCATAGGAGTTTGCGGTACCGACTTTCAAAACTTTTGGACCGGTATCCTCGATGGTGATCTGATAATTTTTATCGGTATCCTCAGCAGCCAGTAGTTCATTAAGTGTTTTATCGACATCTTCGATAAAGAAACGACGATTACCTTGACTACTTGAATAGGTGTCATCCTCAGAACCACGCCTAGTCTGTTGAAGTTTACCAAAACCAGTTTTCTTGAAAGGAGATACATTATCGAAAACACTCATAGTCCTCGTACGGTTGATCTTAGCGGGCTTTGCCTGCTTCTGCTTTCTTGGGTCTGTTGGGGGGCCATAGTAGACTTCTGCGTTCGAAAATGGATCATTGAATTCACTTAGTGATGATAATCTTCTTTGACGGCCTTGGGCTACCGGTCCTTGGCTTGTATTAACTTGACTCATTCTACTGATTTTTTTTGTTAATTTTTCTTTTTTTGTTTATCAGGCGTTCTTGTATCTAGTAATCTCCTTATATCTATGCAGTTGGTTGTGAAATCAGTCAATATAAAACTATCTTCTTGATATTATATTTACTCTACGGAAAACGATAGGGGGAAAATTTCTAGCTAATGTTTTGCGATCTTTTCAGGCCAACAAATCTTGTACCTCGCTCCTGAAAAATCCCGTAAATCGGTGATCGCGCAAGTTTCATATTGATAACCTTGTGAACCAGTCTATATATAGCCTTATATAAGTATTGCTCTATCAAACTTAAGATTGGTGGCCTTCCTCGGTAACTAGGGGATAAGGGGCTTCGTCCTACACGATGCTCCTGTCGTTTCTTTTTTTCATTTCTTTTTTCGCCCAGCGGGAAGTACGCGGAAAACAAGAAACAAAAAAAAAAAATAAAAAAATAAAAAATAAAACAGAAACTAAAATCTGATGATGAAATTGATATTCAATTGGAGAAAGAAGAAAGATCTTGTTTAATTTGAAATAAAAGCAAGAAGATAAACACAACTATAGAAAAAGAATGTCTAGCGAAGATAAGAAACCTGTCGTCGACAAGAAGGAAGAGGCTGCTCCAAAGCCACCATCCTCTGCTGTCTTCTCCATGTTTGGTGGTAAGAAGGCCGAAAAGCCAGAAACCAAGAAAGACGAAGAAGATACCAAGGAGGAAACCAAGAAGGAAGGTGATGATGCTCCAGAATCACCAGATATCCATTTTGAACCAGTGGTTCACCTGGAAAAGGTAGATGTTAAGACAATGGAAGAAGACGAAGAAGTTCTTTACAAGGTCAGAGCCAAGCTTTTCAGATTCGATGCCGATGCCAAGGAATGGAAAGAAAGAGGTACTGGTGACTGTAAGTTCTTGAAGAACAAAAAGACTAACAAGGTTAGAATATTGATGAGAAGAGACAAGACCTTAAAGATTTGTGCTAACCACATCATTGCTCCAGAATACACTTTGAAGCCTAACGTTGGTTCTGATAGATCTTGGGTGTATGCTTGTACAGCAGATATTGCAGAAGGTGAAGCAGAAGCCTTCACTTTTGCTATCAGATTTGGCAGTAAGGAAAATGCTGATAAATTTAAAGAAGAATTTGAAAAAGCTCAAGAAATCAACAAAAAGGCTTAGTTTCGATGTGCTTGTTACTTGCGTCTAGATTTTTTTGTTCCTAATGTAATTTTCCTTTACAGCGTGCATATATATTTTTATCTACTGTGAGGAAAAGTTGCTCTCTAATTATATAAAAAACGCTTATGTAGCATTGTGAAATCACATATGAATAGATATGTAAGAAGGATTAGAGGGTTCAAGTAATTGTTGTAGTAGTCATTGTAGCCAAATGTCTAACCACTTTGGTGCATGGAGATTAGCTCAATAATCTCGTAATATGTTTCCGGGTAATATTCTCTGTCTTATTTACCATCTTTATGTTTCCGCCCTTTTATTTTTGTTTTTCTCGCTACTCCTTTATAATTACTAATGAGAATCGAATACTATAGAAATTTTTGACGTAATAAAGGAGCAGTAAATTTGGAATACATTCCTTAGCTCGCTAGAAAGCTGAAGGAAATTTAGCTAAACAGAGAGTATAGTTTTGAAATGATTTTACGGGAGCAGATCGACTTCCTAATACATAAAAGACAGGATGATAATAATAACAATGGTGAAGCGATTACAGATGATGATCCATTTAGCTCTTCCTCATGGAGATGGGGAAGATGGATTTTTTTTATTTTTTTCATAGTTGCACTCCTTATACTTCTGTTTTCAACTGCAAAAGTGAATAGGAGAAGAAGAATTATGGGTCAAGCTCCGATTAGGGGAACCGCTTGGTTAACCCCGCCTACCTACAGGCAGTCCGAGAGAGATTACAATGGCACACAGCGTTGCGTTGAAGACTATGTTCCTGAATATACAGAGACAGCAAATGAGAATGATTTGGGGTTTTACGACGAACGAGGAGAGTTTCATCCTAATGGTAAAACGGAATATTTAGCGCCACCGCCTTTATCAGAAGAACAAGCTAGCTCGACTGATAAAGACTTACAGCGCCCAGTGGCTGCCGTCGTACGAATTCCTAGTGAAAGTGAATTCGACTTCAATCTGCTAAGACCCACTATGAATAATTTCGTTAATGGTCAGAGTAATCGCAACGAGCAGCATTCTCCGACTGTTGAATCTTCTTCCTTTGATGTTAATAACGCGCCGGCAAGAGCGAAAGTGAGTAAGTGATTTTTCGTTTAATGAATTTATTATCGCATGACTTGCGGTATAGAAAATAGTTATAAGAGTGCCGAAAAAAAAAAGAAGTACAGAAGTTTTCGTTTCTTTGAAAGTCGCGATTATTCCGAGTTGTGTATTATAGTAGGAACATACTATTGATTTAGGTTTGAGAGCTGGTAGTATCGACGTCCAGAACAGTCAATTCATCGGAACGCTTTCGACTCGGTCCACGGAAAAGCCATTCAACGATTTATACGGACGGTGATTTTGATTAGTCTAATTGCCTATATATTATAAATATATTCTTCCTTTACCTATTTCTTCTCACACATTATCCTCTAAGTAACATGAGAATTCAGATGCCGGTTAATCTTCGGCTTTTTCGCGTTGAATTCAAAAAATGAAAATGATGAACAACCACTGGGAATTCACCATTTTTCAAAGTGTGTAAATTCATGCCTAGGGCCTTATCAATAAAATTTGACAATACGTATATGGACCTTTACGATGAATTACCGGAAAGTAAACTCCTTTATGATGAAGAATTTTCATATCTTTTGGATGCAGTAAAGCAAAATGGTGTCTGCGTCGTAGATTTTTTAACACTCACTCCGAAGGAATTGGCAAGGCTAATACAAAGGTCGATAAATGAGGTTTTCAGATTTCAGCAATTGCTTGTTCATGAATATAATGAAAAGTACTTAGAAATCTGTGAAAAAAACTCTATCAGCCCAGATAACGGTCCTGAGTGTTTCACGACCGCTGATGTAGCTATGGATGAATTATTAGGTGGAGGCATTTTCACGCATGGCATTACAGAAATATTCGGAGAGAGCTCTACTGGTAAATCTCAATTACTTATGCAGTTGGCGCTAAGTGTCCAACTTTCCGAACCTGCGGGAGGGCTTGGCGGCAAATGTGTATATATTACCACTGAGGGCGATTTACCAACTCAGAGATTGGAAAGTATGCTATCGTCTAGGCCGGCTTATGAAAAACTAGGTATTACACAATCAAATATTTTCACCGTCAGCTGTAACGACCTAATAAATCAGGAACACATAATCAATGTTCAGTTGCCTATTTTATTAGAGAGATCTAAGGGTTCAATAAAATTGGTGATAATAGATTCGATTTCTCATCATTTGAGGGTGGAGCTTCAGAACAAGTCCTTCAGAGAATCCCAAGAAAATAAAAACTATCTGGATAGGATGGCAGAGAAGCTCCAAATACTGGCCCACGATTATTCATTATCCGTTGTGGTGGCTAATCAAGTTGGGGATAAACCACTGGCTAACAGTCCAGTGGCACATAGGACATATGTAACTGATTATGATTATCAGCTAGGGTGGCTAGTTGGCTGGAAGAACTCAACCATTCTTTATCGGCAGATGAATTCGCTGCTTGGAGCAAGTTCCAATAACGATGAAATTCTATCAGACGATGAAGATTATATGCTAATCGAGAGAGTTATGAGCACTGTAAATGACCGGAATTATGATTTTTTTTCAAAAAAGAAACCACCCATAATTGAGAATAAAACCGTTGAGCGAAATTCATCAAGTCCTATCAGTCGACAAAGTAAGAAACGGAAATTTGACTATCGTGTCCCCAATCTCGGTTTGACTTGGTCCAATCACGTTTCAACACGAATATTACTTCAAAAATCTTTCAAGGCTTCAACAATAATTCAAAGAGGTGAAGCTCATCTTTATAAGGGAGGTGATTCGGCAAGCTTCTGGCAAGTTAAGAGGACAATGAAAGTGGTATATTCCACATTCGCTAAGCCTGGTCAAATTGCATATCAAATTACTAAGCGAGGAATAGAAACAGCCTGATTGAAGTTCCGTATTCGAAAGAAACTAAGAGCTTTGCAGTAATATATGATGAAGGCAGTCTTTTTATATAGTAGCGCACATTATTCAATCCTCGCTAAAGTGTTCAATTAGTAAATATAATATTGTCATAAAGGTACATAGTTGAAAAGGGTATTTTTTTAAAAATAGAAACTTACAATAGTAGACATAAAGGGACTGTTTTTAACGATTATAGGTGTAAGACAAGGAAAATTCACAAATTAAAGTTTAAAACTACTGTAGGGATTCTTCTTGATCTGATTTATCATCTATTACATTCTCATCATAAGTGAAATCGTATTCTCCTTCGTATTCATTTGAGCCATCATCTATTATAAGCTTTCCCTGAGGTTTTTTTGCCAAGGCATCTTCCACTTCGCCTGTACTCGAATTTAGACGCGAGCAAATCAAGTAAAGGTAAGCCACTCTTTTCCTTTTCCTGTTGTAAAGAAAACCTATAAGATTCCAAAGATAGCCAGGCTCATCTTCCAAAAAAGAGTTTGAAGGTGAATATTGAAAAAGGACGCAATCAGAAAGAGTCATGTGAGAATTAATTACCTCCCAGACCCATTCCTCTGGTTGTCTACCAAGAGAATATAAGGTGTTTTCAAATTTGGAAATAAAAGTTTTCAATGATGTTTTGACAAAATCCGTTGGCTCAACCGATGAAAAATCATGGTCAGGATAAGAAGCGTTGAGGATAGCAATCAGATAAGCAAATATTTTGCGGCTTGACGGTTCGTTTATGGGACCAAACGGACCCAAACTTAAATTGCTTGGCCTTTCGTTTATCGAAGATTTTCTTCTTTTGTTAACATTGTTGGTTGCTGTACCAGAACTGTAATTATTGTTCGATGATTTACCACTTTTGAAACTGCTAATACTGCTACTGCTCCTTCTTCTTATCCTCTCATCATTCTTAGAAGAAGAATCAAGAGACGATGAGCTCATAGAGCCAGAATCGTAATTCGAGACTAATTCTTTTAAATTTTGGTCATTTAGCTTGGCACTTTTGGGAAAAGTTGCTGGAGAAGAACCATTAGGTCCAGAATAGTTATTGTTATTACTGCTATTGCCATTACTGTTGTTAGTGTTATTATTGCTATTGTATTCACTAAAAGATATTCTTCTCTTTTGCTCCCAAAAAGAGTTGCTATCCCTCCTATTAGAATAAAATGGCGACGAGCAGGGTGATTGGTTTGTTTCGGGAGCAGCTAGCTGTTGCTGAAGGGTAGCATTGTAATTCTCATTTTCCTGTAAAATAGTATCCAAATGCTGATCAATAGTTTTATATAATTTTCTATCTGATGCAACCGCCTTTGTTGTGAAAATATCGCAACTGCCCACGATTTTACAGTCATTTGTCTCGAAATTGAGAGTTTGATTCACTCTCTCTATATCTAGCTCATCAATAAACTAAGGAAGAAAAGGAGGGTTCAGGTACAATGTTAGTAATTTCGAATAAAGAGCATGGCAGTTTTAGAGTGATAACATACTTTCATTGTCGTGATTCTTTAGGCAAAAAAATCCGTTTGGAGTAATGAGCGGTTAAACTTGTTCTTGGTGAAGTGTGCAGAGTTTCTAAACTTTAAGTAAATGACACTAAGCCTATATTTTTCGCATTGCTAAAGAAACACTGATACATAATGTGTCTACATTTTATATAGCTGATAGCACGTTCTTTTTAAGTTGAATTATCTTTTTTTTCTCTTGTTAAATAAGATGGACAACGCGCTTTCGCTGGCGAGATGAAGCGCCCCTGATTGACAAGCAACTCGTGGAGGCAAGTAATTAGCGACACTTTACTTTGTCTGATAGCAGTAAATATGTGACTGCATTTAAGAAGTGAAATTATAAGAAATGTACGCTTTAAAAATGATATATGAAGTTACATAAAGAAATGGTAAAAAAATTTTTTTTTCCTCCATTACCGATAATAGTTATATTCCTTTTTTATTAACTTTATCTCCTAACATTTCGATATAATGAGGACCGAATACGGACCAATGAAGGTTGATTAATGCATATAAGTGGCGATAAACATTCTCGAACTCCTCCAGCTCTGTTGCTGCGAATAAACCTCTGGATGCAATCGCATTGCCAGTAGGTGTGGTGGTGGAGGTTTTAGAAGGAGACATCAAAGACGGGCTGATTTTAACGCTAGCAGTATCTGTAGTAGTACTCAAAGTGTTAGTGCTACCTACGTTGCCATTGTTTGTGTTGTAGAGGTACACAAAGTCTTGTTTAACACGTCCATCAATTGTGCACTCGGACCTGTTGAAGATAGCGTCCTCTAGTGATTTGAATACTCTATTTTCTAGGACACCATAAACTTCACTGAGGGGTTGAGTTTGCTTAGATAACCAAGATTTAGCAAAGGTTATTTTTGAGTTGTCTAATGAAGGCAATTGAGGCCTTCTGGCTTGTTCACAACTACCATTGTTGTCGTACTCCCTGTGAAGATCGTCAATAACTTTGCAAAGATGAACAGCAATAGACATTGTGTTTTTAGTCCACCTACAATTGCCGTGTTCATCTGTTATAATGCTGATAATTTCATTCTTCAGCCTTTTAGTTGAGTATGTATGAATAACATATTCCTTTGTAGCTTTATCCATTGAAGGATCGTTGGCCACCAATTGTTGGAAAAGTAAACGGCAAACTAAAATACAAACAATTTGACGTATATCGGCACGCAAAAGAATCAATCTTGCATGATCAAAAGAAAGCGGAGTTGGGTACTCTCTCACCATCTTCCTACATGACAATAGGTTAATTATACTTCTAATGCAAATATTGTAGACATCAGGGATAGTGATAGAACTTGGATTTCTAACAAGGCCAGCGGTAACATTTTCGTTGAATTTTTTATCAAACCAAAGTAGGGAAGTATTTAAATTCACCCTTTTAGATGCTATAAGAGTGTTGAAATACTGTTTCTCAAATTCTACAGCATTACTTAACAAAGCTGGCCTTAGTATTCTTATTTGATGATTGGCAATATCCAATTTCATTGTTTCCAAAATTTGAAAAACCAACCTTAAACCTTCTATTAACCTTGTTAAAGAAGAGTCTCTTTCAGCTTCTTTAAATTTGTTGCTCATTTTATCCACCCATGGGTCCCTCATGGGGGCACAATGATGTTTAAATAAATCAGCCAACCAGCCTGACAAGTTAGACATTATCAGAGAACCTTTCAATAGTTCTTGGATGTTCAATTCTGTGTCCAGTACATTATTTATCATCGGAGACTCTTTTTGTGGGACTATCGTTAACAATACATCCCTTAAAGTGTCAAAAAGTGGGACTAGTCTTGACCTGTTATATTGGAATATTTCAGGCCTCTTAGAGTAAACATAAATTTCATTTTGAACATCATTCCAATAGATATTCGCCAATTGTCTTTTTTTATTCCCTCTTTCGCCATCAAGATTTGGCCTGAATTGTAATAGCGGGTCGAATATTATATCATGTCTTAGTTGTGGGTTTTTCAGAATTTCCTGTAAGTCAATCTCTTTTAAGCCCTGCAAATTTATAGGAGGAAATGGAACAGGCGTTGGAGTAGCCTTTATGTAGTTTATTCTATCTTCCAAAGTTAAGTCAAAGTTTGAGCTTGACAGGAAGCTTTGATTTGTCATTGAAGTGGCAGTGGAATTATTAATGTTGTCATTATTAGCGTTAGTGCTTGCGTTACCTGATATTTGTTGATTTAAAAAAATTGCGCGCTTTAATGAAAGAGGGTTTGAACTGAGAGGATTATTAGAATGCAAATATGGTTGATGATGGTTTCTAGAAAATTTTTTCTTTGATATGCCGGAAGGAGTTGGATGATTTAAAAGAATATTTTGATTACGATAGTATTGATTGTGGGATGATAATTTTCTTAAAGAAGAATGCAAAATAGTGGGTACGGAATGCGACCTCATTTTTTTATTTGAAAAGATCCTTAAAAAGTTAGAAGCATTTCCTGGTGGCTGTTGTTGTGCTGCTTGTTCTTTGTGTGGTTCCGTTGCTGGTGGCAATTGCGGCGCGGATGCAGACGGTGGTTGCTTTGACGACGGTGGTGGGGAGGGAGATGGATTGTTGATATTAGTATAAATATTCTTTGGGGGTATCGAATCAACTTTATTGTTCCTCCTTATTTCTTCTTCATTATCATCGTTTTTCAAGAATTGACCAGTCTTGGTGTCGAACGTCTTGAATATAGTATTGTCCCTGTCTATAGGGATCTTCAAATCACTACTATTAGCTGAATTGCCACTGCTATCGTTGTTAGTGGCGTTAGTGCTTGCATTCAAAGACATGGAGGGCGTTATTACGCCGGAGCTCCTCGACAGCAGATCTGATGACTGGTCAATATATTTTTGCATTGAGGCTCTGTTTGGAATTATATTTTGAGATGACCCATCTAATGTACTGGTATCACCAGATTTCATGTCGTTTTTTAAAGCGGCTGCTTGAGTCTTAGCAATAGCGTCACCATCTGGTGAATCCTTTGAAGGAACCACTGACGAAGGTTTGGACAGTGACGAAGAGGATCTTTCCTGCTTTGAATTAGTCGCGCTGGGAGCAGATGACGAGTTGGTGGAGTTGGGGGCAGGATTGCTGGCCGTCGTGGGTCCTGAATGGGTCCTTGGCTGGTCCATCTCTATTCTGAAAACGGAAGAGGAGTAGGGAATATTACTGGCTGAAAATAAGTCTTGAATGAACGTATACGCATATATTTCTACCAATCTCTCAACACTGAGTAATGGTAGTTATAAGAAAGAGACCGAGTTAGGGACAGTTAGAGGCGGTGGAGATATTCCTTATGGCATGTCTGGTGATGATAAAACTTTTCAAACGGCAGCCCCGATCTAAAAGAGCTCACAGGGAAATGGTCAGAAAAAGAAACGTGCACCCGCCCGTCTGGACGCGCCGCTCACCCGCACGGCAGAGACCAATCAGTAAAAATCAACGGTTAACGACATTACTATATATATAATATAGGAAGCATTTAATAGAACAGCATCGCAATATATGTGTACTTTGCAGTTATGACGCCAGATGGCAGTGGTGGAAGATATTCTTTATTGAAAAATAGCTTGTCACCTTACGTACAATCTTGATCCGGAGCTTTTCTTTTTTTGCCGATTAAGAATTCGGTCGAAAAAAGAAAAGGAGAGGGCCAAGAGGGAGGGCATTGGTGACTATTGAGCACGTGAGTATACGTGATTAAGCACACAAAGGCAGCTTGGAGTATGTCTGTTATTAATTTCACAGGTAGTTCTGGTCCATTGGTGAAAGTTTGCGGCTTGCAGAGCACAGAGGCCGCAGAATGTGCTCTAGATTCCGATGCTGACTTGCTGGGTATTATATGTGTGCCCAATAGAAAGAGAACAATTGACCCGGTTATTGCAAGGAAAATTTCAAGTCTTGTAAAAGCATATAAAAATAGTTCAGGCACTCCGAAATACTTGGTTGGCGTGTTTCGTAATCAACCTAAGGAGGATGTTCTGGCTCTGGTCAATGATTACGGCATTGATATCGTCCAACTGCATGGAGATGAGTCGTGGCAAGAATACCAAGAGTTCCTCGGTTTGCCAGTTATTAAAAGACTCGTATTTCCAAAAGACTGCAACATACTACTCAGTGCAGCTTCACAGAAACCTCATTCGTTTATTCCCTTGTTTGATTCAGAAGCAGGTGGGACAGGTGAACTTTTGGATTGGAACTCGATTTCTGACTGGGTTGGAAGGCAAGAGAGCCCCGAAAGCTTACATTTTATGTTAGCTGGTGGACTGACGCCAGAAAATGTTGGTGATGCGCTTAGATTAAATGGCGTTATTGGTGTTGATGTAAGCGGAGGTGTGGAGACAAATGGTGTAAAAGACTTTAACAAAATAGCAAATTTCGTCAAAAATGCTAAGAAATAGGTTATTACTGAGTAGTATTTATTTAAGTATTGTTTGTGCACTTGCCTGCAGGCCTTTTGAAAAGCAAGCATAAAAGATCTAAACATAAAATCTGTAAAATAACAAGATGTAAAGATAATGCTAAATCATTTGGCTTTTTGACTGATTGTACAGGAAAATATACATCGCAGGGGGTTGACTTTTACCATTTCACCGCAATGGAATCAAACTTGTTGAAGAGAATGTTCACAGGCGCATACGCTACAATGACCCGATTCTTGCTAGCCTTTTCTCGGTCTTGCAAACAACCGCCGGCAGCTTAGTATATAAATACACATGTACATACCTCTCTCCGTATCCTCGTAATCATTTTCTTGTATTTATCGTCTTTTCGCTGTAAAAACTTTATCACACTTATCTCAAATACACTTATTAACCGCTTTTACTATTATCTTCTACGCTGACAGTAATATCAAACAGTGACACATATTAAACACAGTGGTTTCTTTGCATAAACACCATCAGCCTCAAGTCGTCAAGTAAAGATTTCGTGTTCATGCAGATAGATAACAATCTATATGTTGATAATTAGCGTTGCCTCATCAATGCGAGATCCGTTTAACCGGACCCTAGTGCACTTACCCCACGTTCGGTCCACTGTGTGCCGAACATGCTCCTTCACTATTTTAACATGTGGAATTCTTGAAAGAATGAAATCGCCATGCCAAGCCATCACACGGTCTTTTATGCAATTGATTGACCGCCTGAAACACATAGGCAGTAAAATTTTTACTGAAACGTATATAATCATCATAAGCGACAAGTGAGGCAACACCTTTGTTACCACATTGACAACCCCAGGTATTCATACTTCCTATTAGCGGAATCAGGAGTGCAAAAAGAGAAAATAAAAGTAAAAAGGTAGGGCAACACATAGTATGAATACAAACGTTCCAATATTCAGTTCTCCGGTCAGAGATTTACCAAGGTCTTTCGAACAAAAACATTTAGCGGTTGTAGATGCATTTTTCCAAACATACCATGTCAAACCTGATTTTATCGCTAGGTCTCCTGGCAGAGTAAATCTGATTGGTGAGCATATAGATTATTGCGATTTTTCAGTTTTGCCATTAGCCATTGATGTGGATATGCTTTGCGCAGTTAAAATTTTAGACGAAAAAAATCCATCCATTACCTTAACAAATGCGGACCCTAAATTTGCTCAGCGAAAGTTTGATCTGCCTTTAGATGGTTCCTACATGGCCATAGATCCGTCTGTGTCGGAATGGTCGAATTACTTTAAATGCGGACTACATGTGGCACATTCATACTTGAAAAAAATTGCTCCGGAAAGATTTAATAATACACCCTTAGTAGGTGCGCAGATCTTTTGCCAGAGCGATATTCCTACTGGTGGTGGACTCTCATCTGCATTTACTTGCGCGGCAGCACTAGCCACAATTAGAGCCAATATGGGAAAAAATTTTGATATTTCCAAAAAAGACTTGACCCGCATTACAGCGGTTGCTGAGCACTATGTTGGAGTCAATAATGGTGGTATGGATCAAGCAACGTCTGTTTATGGGGAAGAAGATCATGCTCTATACGTAGAGTTTAGGCCAAAACTAAAGGCCACACCTTTTAAGTTTCCTCAATTGAAAAATCATGAAATCAGTTTCGTCATCGCCAATACTCTTGTAAAGTCTAATAAATTCGAAACTGCTCCTACAAATTACAATTTAAGAGTAATAGAGGTAACAGTTGCTGCCAACGCCTTGGCGACCAGATACAGCGTGGCCTTACCATCTCACAAGGACAATTCTAACTCAGAAAGAGGGAATCTAAGAGATTTTATGGATGCTTACTACGCCAGATACGAAAACCAAGCCCAACCATGGAATGGAGATATCGGAACTGGTATTGAACGTTTACTCAAGATGCTACAATTGGTAGAAGAATCTTTCTCGAGGAAAAAGAGCGGATTCACTGTAGATGAAGCCTCTACGGCGCTAAACTGTTCACGTGAGGAGTTCACTAGAGATTACCTGACAACTTTTCCCGTCCGCTTCCAAGTCCTGAAACTATATCAAAGAGCTAAACACGTTTACTCCGAATCCTTAAGGGTGCTTAAGGCTTTAAAAATGATGACAAGTGCCACTTTTCACACGGACGAAGATTTCTTTACAGATTTTGGCCGACTAATGAATGAGTCCCAGGCCTCTTGTGATAAACTTTATGAATGTTCGTGCATAGAAACCAATCAAATATGCTCGATTGCCCTAGCAAATGGTTCTTTCGGCTCCCGTCTCACTGGCGCTGGTTGGGGCGGTTGCACTATCCACCTTGTTCCTAGTGGCGCTAATGGGAACGTGGAACAGGTACGAAAAGCACTAATCGAAAAATTCTACAATGTAAGATATCCGGATCTCACAGATGAAGAACTAAAAGACGCAATTATAGTTTCGAAGCCTGCCTTGGGTACTTGTTTGTACGAACAATAACACTAAACACCTTCTTGGAACAACCTTTAAATATTAAAAGTTTACTCATACCTCATACAGTCTATAAAGAAACAAGTTGGTGAGTCCAATAGGCGCTACTGCGACTCTTAGGGCCAATAGAACCCATTCCAGCATCCGATGCAACCATAGCCCGGTTGATGCGAGTCAGAGTGGCTCCGCACACAGAGGTTGTGACCATGGTAACCGTACACATTTTTCCACGGCAAGGAAGTGGCGCGAAAGAAGCACCGCCCTCCACGGATCACCCCATTTGGAAAAGAACGGAGACATAAAAAAAATTACCTTCACGCCAGACTATGTATGACTCGTAGAAATCTAGCATCCGCGGAGCTATTTTAAGTTTCCGCGGAAGCCTTTCGATCCTTTCTCAGTCGTCTGGTTCCGCGCACATATGACTAAATGTCCGCCCATTTCCGTTTAAATCCGTTTTCTATTTTCTTTAGGTCTTTCCATTGTATTCCCTGCAACCCCGCTGGGTATTGGTATTACTAATAGTGACTACGCAACATCAACATATAAAACAAATGATGAGTAGTGCCCCTCCCTCAGCGCTATCGCCTCACCACTTTTAATGCTTGTATATGCTTGTAGATAAATAAATACCTAACGAAAACAATATATACGAACCTAGTGTATTTGTATCTTTTGTTTTTCAAGTTGAAGTGTTGCAAGGTCAAAAAAAAAAGCTCACTGTAAGATATAGGAGTTACTATATCACCAGTGCATTACATTCTCAGTGCATCCATCGTCTTCAACATTGATTATTTTCTCCTTCCATTGATTAGAGTTCAAGCTCCCTGAGAAAACGAAGGTATAGCGGACGTACCCGCAGAGACATAAAAAAAGAAAAACTATATCGAAGACCGAAAGCAGTAAAAAAGTGGATAAAATAACACAGCTACCAAAATACGTAAAGAGAATTCAATGAGCAATATCAAAAGCACGCAAGATAGCTCTCATAATGCTGTCGCTAGAAGCTCAAGCGCTTCTTTTGCAGCTTCAGAAGAATCATTTACGGGCATAACCCATGACAAAGATGAGCAGAGCGATACCCCGGCGGATAAACTGACAAAAATGCTGACAGGACCTGCAAGAGACACTGCGAGCCAGATTAGTGCCACTGTGTCTGAAATGGCGCCAGATGTCGTATCTAAAGTGGAGTCATTTGCAGATGCGCTATCCCGTCATACAACGAGAAGCGGTGCCTTTAATATGGATTCAGATAGTGACGATGGGTTCGATGCCCATGCCATCTTTGAAAGTTTTGTAAGAGACGCTGATGAGCAAGGCATCCATATCCGCAAGGCTGGTGTTACCATAGAGGACGTAAGCGCTAAAGGTGTGGATGCGAGTGCCCTAGAGGGTGCCACCTTTGGTAACATTCTTTGTTTACCGTTGACCATCTTTAAAGGTATCAAGGCTAAGAGGCATCAAAAGATGAGACAGATCATAAGCAATGTCAATGCCCTGGCAGAAGCGGGTGAAATGATTTTGGTTCTTGGAAGGCCTGGTGCTGGTTGTTCCTCCTTTTTAAAAGTAACAGCTGGTGAAATAGATCAGTTTGCCGGTGGTGTTTCCGGTGAAGTAGCATATGATGGTATTCCCCAAGAAGAAATGATGAAACGATATAAAGCAGATGTTATTTACAATGGTGAGTTGGATGTTCATTTCCCTTATTTAACAGTTAAGCAAACTTTGGATTTCGCTATTGCCTGCAAAACGCCTGCTCTCAGAGTCAATAATGTTTCCAAAAAGGAATACATTGCATCCAGAAGAGATTTATATGCAACCATTTTCGGTCTAAGGCATACCTATAATACCAAAGTTGGTAACGATTTCGTTAGAGGTGTATCTGGTGGTGAACGTAAGCGTGTTTCCATTGCCGAGGCTTTGGCAGCCAAAGGTTCCATTTACTGTTGGGATAATGCCACTAGAGGTTTGGATGCGTCTACGGCCTTAGAATACGCAAAAGCCATCCGTATTATGACAAACTTATTGAAATCAACCGCTTTTGTTACAATTTATCAGGCAAGTGAAAACATTTACGAAACATTTGATAAAGTCACTGTCCTTTATTCTGGTAAGCAAATTTATTTTGGTTTGATCCACGAGGCAAAACCTTATTTCGCAAAAATGGGTTATTTGTGTCCTCCAAGGCAAGCAACAGCTGAATTTTTAACCGCGTTGACTGATCCAAATGGATTCCATCTGATCAAGCCAGGTTATGAAAATAAAGTACCAAGAACCGCTGAGGAATTCGAAACATATTGGTTAAATTCTCCAGAGTTTGCTCAAATGAAAAAAGATATCGTTGCTTATAAAGAGAAGGTCAATACCGAAAAGACTAAAGAAGTTTATGACGAATCGATGGCTCAAGAGAAATCCAAATATACGAGAAAGAAGTCTTATTATACAGTGTCATATTGGGAACAAGTTAAACTGTGTACTCAACGTGGGTTCCAAAGAATTTACGGTAACAAGAGTTATACAGTCATCAATGTCTGCTCTGCAATAATTCAATCTTTTATTACTGGATCATTATTTTACAATACCCCTTCATCCACTTCCGGTGCTTTTTCAAGAGGTGGTGTGTTGTATTTCGCGCTACTATATTATTCTTTGATGGGACTGGCGAATATTTCTTTTGAACATAGGCCAATCTTACAAAAGCACAAGGGCTATTCTTTGTATCATCCTTCAGCTGAGGCAATTGGCTCCACTCTGGCATCTTTCCCCTTCAGAATGATTGGTTTGACCTGTTTCTTTATCATTTTATTCTTCCTATCTGGGTTGCATAGAACAGCGGGAACATTTTTTACCATCTATTTGTTCTTAACCATGTGTTCAGAGGCGATCAATGGTTTATTTGAGATGGTTTCTTCAGTATGTGACACTCTTTCTCAAGCTAACTCTATCTCGGGTATTCTGATGATGTCTATCTCAATGTACTCTACCTATATGATCCAATTGCCTTCGATGCATCCATGGTTTAAATGGATATCGTACGTACTACCTATCAGGTACGCCTTCGAGTCGATGTTAAATGCCGAATTTCACGGTAGGCATATGGATTGTGCTAACACTCTAGTACCCAGTGGAGGAGACTATGATAATTTATCCGATGACTACAAAGTATGTGCTTTTGTTGGTTCGAAACCAGGTCAGTCTTATGTGCTTGGTGATGACTACCTTAAAAATCAATTTCAGTACGTTTATAAGCACACGTGGAGAAACTTTGGTATCTTGTGGTGCTTTTTACTGGGTTATGTTGTTTTGAAAGTGATATTCACAGAATATAAGAGGCCTGTGAAAGGTGGTGGTGATGCTCTTATCTTCAAGAAAGGATCAAAAAGATTTATCGCACATGCAGATGAAGAATCTCCAGACAATGTCAATGATATAGATGCCAAAGAGCAATTCTCCAGTGAAAGTAGCGGCGCAAATGATGAAGTATTTGATGATTTAGAAGCCAAAGGTGTTTTCATTTGGAAGGACGTATGCTTTACTATTCCATATGAAGGCGGTAAGAGAATGCTTTTGGATAATGTTTCAGGTTATTGTATTCCAGGTACCATGACGGCCTTGATGGGAGAGTCAGGTGCTGGTAAAACAACTTTGTTAAATACTCTTGCTCAAAGAAATGTCGGTATCATTACTGGTGATATGCTTGTCAATGGACGTCCCATTGATGCGAGTTTCGAAAGGCGTACAGGTTATGTACAACAACAGGATATACATATCGCAGAGTTAACTGTTAGGGAATCGTTGCAGTTTTCTGCTCGTATGCGTCGCCCTCAGCATTTGCCTGATTCTGAAAAAATGGATTATGTGGAAAAAATCATCAGAGTTTTGGGAATGGAAGAGTATGCGGAAGCCCTTGTTGGTGAGGTTGGTTGTGGTTTAAACGTTGAACAGAGAAAGAAGCTGTCTATTGGTGTTGAACTAGTCGCCAAACCAGACTTATTATTATTCCTCGATGAACCTACATCAGGTTTGGATTCTCAATCTTCATGGGCCATTATTCAATTATTAAGAAAGTTATCAAAAGCTGGCCAATCCATTCTTTGTACGATCCATCAACCTTCAGCTACTCTGTTCGAAGAGTTTGATAGATTACTACTTTTGAGGAAGGGTGGACAAACTGTTTATTTCGGAGATATTGGTAAGAACTCTGCCACCATTTTGAACTACTTTGAAAGAAATGGGGCAAGAAAATGTGATTCTAGTGAAAATCCTGCTGAATATATTTTAGAGGCTATTGGTGCCGGTGCCACAGCATCCGTCAAAGAAGACTGGCACGAAAAATGGTTGAACTCTGTCGAGTTTGAACAAACAAAAGAAAAAGTACAGGATTTAATAAATGATTTATCGAAACAAGAAACTAAATCCGAAGTTGGAGACAAACCTTCCAAATATGCTACTTCTTATGCTTACCAGTTCAGATATGTTTTAATCAGAACCTCTACTTCATTTTGGAGAAGTCTGAATTACATCATGTCAAAGATGATGCTAATGCTGGTTGGTGGTCTGTATATTGGTTTCACATTTTTCAATGTTGGTAAAAGTTATGTCGGCTTACAAAATGCGATGTTCGCGGCATTTATCTCTATTATCTTGTCTGCTCCTGCAATGAACCAAATCCAAGGACGTGCTATTGCCTCCAGAGAACTTTTTGAAGTTAGGGAATCCCAATCTAACATGTTTCACTGGTCGCTGGTGTTGATCACTCAGTACTTGAGCGAACTTCCCTATCATTTATTTTTTTCGACAATTTTCTTTGTCTCATCGTATTTTCCATTAAGAATCTTCTTCGAAGCGTCAAGATCTGCGGTGTACTTTTTGAATTACTGCATTATGTTCCAGTTATACTATGTTGGTCTTGGCTTAATGATCCTATATATGTCACCGAACCTTCCATCCGCTAATGTTATCTTAGGTTTGTGTCTGTCATTTATGCTTTCTTTCTGTGGTGTTACACAACCTGTCTCATTGATGCCTGGCTTCTGGACATTCATGTGGAAGGCTTCCCCATACACATATTTTGTTCAGAATCTGGTCGGAATTATGCTGCACAAAAAACCAGTCGTATGCAAAAAGAAAGAACTAAACTACTTCAACCCACCAAACGGCTCAACGTGTGGAGAGTACATGAAACCCTTTTTGGAAAAAGCTACTGGTTACATCGAAAATCCTGATGCTACGTCAGATTGTGCATACTGTATTTACGAAGTTGGAGATAATTATTTGACACATATCAGCTCTAAGTATAGCTACTTGTGGAGAAATTTTGGAATATTTTGGATTTACATTTTCTTCAATATCATTGCTATGGTTTGTGTGTATTACCTCTTCCATGTAAGACAATCTTCCTTCCTAAGCCCCGTATCTATACTCAATAAAATTAAAAACATAAGGAAAAAGAAGCAGTAATGTGGGCTTCAGATAACTTAACATTTTGTGCATTCATCTGCCTTTAATTCTTAATTCTCATTTTACACTATAGAAGAAGACACGAGTACATCTCGTTTCACTTTTATACTGACATTCATATAATTAACAATAAGTATAGTTTATAATAGATACAAAAAAAAAGTCTTGTATTACCATGTTAATAGTTACATTGTGTATAACTCTCGTAGTTTTCAAAAGTCAAGTCTTGTTGAGTAAAAAAGTTTATTTTACCCTTGGGTTTCGACTCAAAATATTGGATTACGATCTAAGCAAGGTGTTGCAAGTACAAGCTAAACGAAAAGAATAAGACAAAAAAACTGAGGCTCCTCAAACTGGTCACCAAAATTGAACTTCAAATTTAGTGTTTCTACATTTTTTCTATTTTGTTTCATTTTTATATCCCTTTCATATGATTAACAAAACTTGGTAAATTATCTGGCCTGTCAACCCTTACCTGTCCTGTCCCTTCTTTAGACAAAAGAAAATAAAAAAATTGGACACAGGAAAACAACAGCCTCCATACCACAGTTTCTGTGTCTTATTCTATTTAGGAAGGTCATTCTATATTACTCAAAGGAAAGACATCCAGTAGAAACAATAGTGTTGCTAAACGGTTAACTTGCCCACTAATGTCTGCTTATATTTGCAAATCACTATTGTGGCAAGTCATACCCTGGAGCTTTGTGATTGAACAACATATACTATATTGCAGCAGTATTTTTCAGAAATAATATTCGAAAGAAGTGAGAACAAGAAATGACCACGATAGATTACAGCTGACCAACTTAGAAAATGAGTAAACTTATTTTTGTCTTAAGAAGTGCATGCAGCGACCTCTCCCAATTACCAAATTGTAATTTTTTATTATTCTTTTTTTCTGCATAGTTCATTCGACAGCTTGGTTGAAAAGAGTGATAAAAATTTTCTGTTTTATGAAAAGTTTTCATAACTCTATTAAGGGTTGCACTATAAGAACATTTCGCAATAAAGCAACCCTTATCCGGACCCTACATGTTCCGTAAGTCCTGCCTTATTTATCGTAACGGTATTCATCTTACAGGAATTTTTGAATATAGATAACGTTAGTTTTGATAGATTGGAACAAATGGGAAAATAACAATTTAGAAGCGCTTTCCTCAGCGTATCTGAATTATAAAACAACTGCGCATATTGCTAAGAACTGCACTGAAGGCATGAATTGTCTATTCCGTTAGAAATATAATTATTTACGAAAGCATCGCGCAGACGCAATTTTTTTAACATTTTTTTTTTTTCAAGTACTCTGGAAAAGTTTTCATGAAGATCATGAATACGTTACACTACTATTATTATTGAAAATAATATTTCTTTCCTATCAGCAATCGCTTACATATTCATAGTCATTTACTAGGGTATATACCAATAATAATGTCCCGTCCACAAGTTACTGTTCACTCTTTGACTGGTGAAGCTACTGCCAATGCCTTGCCATTGCCAGCTGTCTTCTCCGCTCCTATCCGTCCAGACATTGTCCACACTGTTTTCACCTCTGTGAACAAGAACAAGAGACAAGCTTACGCTGTTTCTGAAAAGGCTGGTCACCAAACCTCCGCTGAATCCTGGGGTACCGGTCGTGCCGTCGCTCGTATTCCAAGAGTTGGTGGTGGTGGTACCGGTAGATCCGGTCAAGGTGCCTTCGGTAACATGTGTCGTGGTGGTCGTATGTTTGCTCCAACTAAGACCTGGAGAAAGTGGAACGTTAAGGTTAACCACAACGAAAAGCGTTACGCCACTGCTTCTGCTATTGCTGCTACTGCTGTTGCCTCTTTGGTCTTGGCCAGAGGTCACAGAGTCGAAAAGATTCCAGAAATCCCATTGGTTGTCTCCACTGACTTGGAATCTATTCAAAAGACCAAGGAAGCTGTTGCTGCTTTGAAGGCTGTTGGTGCTCACTCCGACTTGTTGAAGGTCTTGAAGTCCAAGAAATTGAGAGCCGGTAAGGGTAAGTACAGAAACAGAAGATGGACTCAAAGAAGAGGTCCATTAGTTGTCTACGCTGAAGACAACGGTATCGTCAAGGCCTTGAGAAACGTTCCAGGTGTTGAAACTGCCAACGTTGCTTCTTTGAACTTGTTGCAATTGGCTCCAGGTGCTCACTTGGGTAGATTCGTTATCTGGACCGAAGCTGCTTTCACCAAGTTGGACCAAGTCTGGGGTTCCGAAACCGTTGCCTCCTCCAAGGTCGGCTACACTTTGCCATCCCACATCATCTCCACTTCTGATGTCACCAGAATTATCAACTCTTCTGAAATCCAATCTGCTATCAGACCAGCTGGCCAAGCTACTCAAAAGCGTACTCACGTTTTGAAGAAGAACCCATTGAAGAACAAGCAAGTTTTGTTGAGATTGAACCCTTACGCCAAGGTCTTTGCTGCTGAAAAGCTAGGTTCCAAGAAGGCTGAAAAGACTGGTACCAAGCCAGCTGCTGTTTTCACCGAAACCTTGAAGCATGACTAGAATTTATAGTATAGATCTTTAACTTTAATTTAAATATCTTTGTTACTAGTCTTTAATCAAACCTTTTTGTTTTCTTTAAAGTCGAAACGTCAGATTTGCTCAAAACCTTCTTGTCGTTACAACGCGAAAATTGTAATTTAAAATAACTAACGAAGAAAGCTGAAAAATAGATGTGAGGGAAAATCGTTTATAAACGGCCATGCTCACAGAGAATCATGTATGGAGATTTAGGTAATAAATTAGTATTAGAAGCTAAAAGAACAAAACAGCTGTACGCAAGAAGTAATCAAGATGTTAATTTACCCATGTATCATGAAGATATAATACGAAATATTCTGAAAGAAGTTTCAAATTTACGTAAAAATACGGAATATCTTAAAGAACAGCAGCAACTAGGAATGCTAGATGATAAGGTGGCTAAATGCCAGTATTTCGTTACCTTGTTATGTATGGAAAGGAACAAGAGATGTCTCTTAGCATACCAAAGGTTGAGAACAGACATACTAGATTCTATGGCTTGGAATAATAATGGTCTGGACTTGATGAGTAGTATTACGTTTAGCCAACAAGACACAAATAACCTTTCTCATCAAGAGCAGGAATATTTGAAAGAATACTGCGATTTAATTACTGATTTAAAAAGTGGTGACTTGGTCGATATTGATTTATCCGGCTCTTTAGTGCCTCCGAGCGATGTATTTATTGATGTTAGAGTGCTCAAAGATGCTGGTGAGATTCAAACTGAATACGGCGTGTTTAACCTTATTAAAGACTCCCAGTTTTTCGTAAGGCAGTCTGATGTAGAGCGTTTGATTCAACAAGGTTATTTGCAGAAGATATGATAAAATGCTTTCAAGCTGGTCTTCATGATATATAATCCTTTATAAAGCAAGATACATACCTCCATTCTAATTTACTCCCTTCTATGTTTACTTCAGCCCTTTTTAATAGATTTCGTAAGTTTTGGTTGGGGAGGCTTTCTGAGCTTTACGCGACTTTATTGATGACGAAGCTTCACTTTATTATAATAATGAAAAACTGCGCAGAGAAACTATCGCAAAACGAAACCATCTTCTTACCCTAAAGCATCCTGTTTCTGAAAAAATGAGAGCATATGGAAAGAGGGGCCCAGTTCTCAGAACTCCTTTTAGATCTAATAAAGGCTTGCCATCTTCTTCCGATGTTGAATTTAGTGATGACGATGTAAACTCCGTGATTCCTGATGTAAGTTCTACCATTTCGAGCAGTATTGCAGACCACCCGATAGAGGGATTATTGGACGAGCCTAGAAAGGCTCAGGACAGCTCGTCGTCATTTGATGGTGCAAATGAGAAGCCCTCTTCACAACTGGACTCAAAAAGGAATGACCAAAACGTCAAAATTATCACTAGCAGTGATACCTCAATGGCATTTATGAAAGATGAAAAGTTAAGTGCCTTTAATTTCCTTGATGGTTCAAAGGCATCTAAGAGAAAAAGAAGAAGAACTTACCAAAAGCATGATGCGAACATAACGTCTTCAATTGAACCAGACGTACAAGATGAAGACAGCATTACAATGCACAATGAATTTGAATCAATAAGGAAAATATACAATGACATCAATGAATTCATATTGAAGCTACCGAGAGCTGACGATGATATACTGAATAAAATGCTTGAAAATGAGATGAAGATGGACGACGCTGTAGAGAATAATAGCATACGCACATCCAAAGACAAAAAATATGGCAAATTTAGAACAATATTAATAAACAAAAATAAAGAAAATGAAATAATGGGAGAAGAGGTAGATCAGAAAGCTAACACCTTGTCCCTAAATAACGCTGACAACAGTAATGCTGAAAAAGAAGGATTAACTTCAACAAATCACTACAACGAATTAAAAAATATGGGAGATACAATAAAATACCAGGATGATATTGAGTTTCTTCTGTCCAATTCTAAAAGTAATGACAATACTACGGTACCAATCAATGAATACTTTAAAAAACTTTTAAATTTATCCCTAATGATTATTAATGACGAAGAATTTTTTCAATATGCGAAAAGATATTTCAAAAAGGAAATAATTAAGCTTAGTTTTGCGCAATTTAGATCGGATTTTCCTGAATTAATCTTATTACAGGGTTATTTACTACATAAAGTTAGTGAATCACAATCCGATTTCCCGCCAAGCTTTGACAATTTCTCTATCGAATTAAGTAAAGATGATGGTAAAATACGGACAAAAAAGAATAAGCATATTAAAAAACTCTCACACCTAAATTTCGAAGACTTTCTTCGGAAGACTCAATTCAAAACGGGACTTTATTATTCATTATCACTCTGGGAAATGCATGGTAATTTATCGTTAGATATAATCAAGAGAATCTCCATCCTTGCTTCAAATAAGGACTTATTCAGTCGGCACGTTAAGACTTTTATTCCTCTTTTAGAAAAATTAATAACCGCTTCCGAATTTTGCCACATGTATATTGAACAACCTGAAATGTTCGATTCACTGATAAGCAACTTGAATAATCAGTTTAAGGATATGCTTGATGATGACTCGTTGATTAAAATCCTAATCTTGTTAACAAACATGGAAGTACATAACTATACGCTATGGAAAGAGGCAGATATGATATTTCAAAGTTCAATGAACACAATTTTGGAAAGCATACATCCATTGACAGACGCGAAAGTTGATAACATACTCTTGCATTTAGGGCTCTGCCTCAATATTTGCAGTAGAGAAAATAGTCGTTTAAAACTTGACGGCAAATTATGGTATGATATGAAAACTATATTTGTTAAAATGATCCGTGACGGTTCTGACACTGAAAATAGGTTAGTACAGGGCCTGTTTTACTTAAATTTTTCATTTTTAATTAAACAACGGAAAGAAAATAGTAATTTAGACCCAGGGGAGCTCAATTTGTTACTAGTAGAGCTGGAAGCATTTAAATCGGAAACATCTCAATTTAATGAAGGTATTTCAAATAAAATCGAAATAGCGTTAAATTACCTAAAATCAATATACACGAGTGAAAGAATTACAATATAAAGAAAGCATACATTGAACATAGCCTGGCTTCATCTTCACCCTGCTGGCAACTATTGAAAAATTGTCCAGAATTTATTATGTTATCCTTAAATTAATGAATGCCATGCACTTGCTTAAATTTTGACATCGCTTTCAGTGCATTGAAGCTACCAGGATCTTTGATGAGCCTTCTAGCGTATTTTTTTGTATGCCTTATGGCGCTTTTAATATGTTCATCTACAATTTCTTTAAAATGTCAATGGTAGCTTACTTTTTAAGAGTTATACTCCTGACAATTTTTTTTCACGACATAAGTTTGGTGGAAAATAAATGCAGTATTATTTAATTATTTAATTAATTTCCTTGACTGCACAATTCATCAGGAGCGTTATACAAATAAAAGAAATCATACTGTTTCATATTAAACACGAATAAGAAATTCAGGTTGAATTACTTGGTGTGATTATTTATCATACGCATAATATCAAAATAACTAATCATAAAAAAATATGAGCAGGATCTCCGCACCTTTTAAAAAAGGTTGAAAGGGCTTAAAAAACTGAAAGACTAAAACCTTTTTTTCGAGGCATAGGAAGCCTAGAGTACTTCGGGTAGACGATATAACAATGCAATAAAAATAGTATATTAATAAACATACGAAAAAAGGTTAATATATTCATTAATAATGTACTGATGGTAATTAATATACCGCAGAGTCTTGAAACTCGGCGGGTAAAAATTCTATATCCCATAAGGTCCATCAGGTGACTTTTTGTGATACTGTGTTATTGTTACTTTAAATTGGTTAATTATTCAATCAATTTCCAGTGATACAGTAGAAAACAAAGTCAAAGAATCGCAGTACCCGCTGGTCACGCCAAAAAAATAAAGCTTAATGTTCTTTTAGTCAACATATTCACTCAAAGATTGCATGATCACCATCAGAATGTGTGAGTAGGTTAGGCTGAACGGCAGTAGGAGCAATTACGTATGTTAGTAAATGGAAGGAGACCAGCATTATGGTTTATCTTATTTGGTCTTCCGTACACAAATAGTAGTGAATGTATGGTAAACATGCATGCGATGACTTAACTAAGGATTTACTGGTGTTGGATCAAATTTAATCTCTGCATGTATAGGCTATTCAATAATCATGAGGCGTTAAAGGATAGTTTACTTATCATTTTTCCTTCTTGAAGCATTTTCCCAGAGCTGATAGATATATTGAAGTAGTACTTATATACCTTTCAACTGATGCATGTGAATGCCTGCTTGGAACATCGGGAATAAGAATTATAGTAACAATACCAATTTCTCCAGCGGATTTGTCTATTTTCTTGGTACTTCATGCAAGGTGCATCCTTTTTCTCTTGAAATTCATTCTGAATGGCCATAACTGCCAATGTTCACCATTCCTAAAGACGACGTGTTTATCACTCCTAGTTGCTTGGAAGTTAGACAACATGAGGAATAATAACCTCAAGAGATTAAAAAATGCAAGTAACTATATTACATATTTATTATGCACACTTTGCCTTGCCACTTGTGTAATAGACCTGGGTTCTTGCCGAGGTGATATGCTCTTTAATAAAAGATCACCTCAATTCAAGACTAAAAATGGCGAGGTATAAATCTGCGTCGCTAACATGTACAATATTTTAATGTATACTCTCGCATATTTATATTTTCGTTTTTCACGGCTTTAATTAGCGTACGTGGTTTCTGATTTTTGCTTGAGTAATGCACTATTTATTAAGATAGCCGCCCAGGTTAAATTCTTGAATTACAACTACATGTCAGAGACGAACGAAAGAGAGAAATCAAGACGATGCAACAAAGATCAAATAGGAGAAGCTGCTCCTATATACCACTCGGGGTACATAATAATGCCGAAAAGAGCTTGTGCACCGAAGTTGCTCCAGCAAGAAAGAACAAAAGGTCTATTACGACTTCTCCCATAGTCAACATCAACGTTGTAGAAAGAAGACTGTTTAATTTGGAATTGGAAAAACAACAACTTCGTGCCAAAAATCTGTCTGAGAACACAGGTGGCGGAAGCCCCAATGGGGGTGCTTATCTGGACGCCAAAAAAGGAGTAAGAGAACAAGATCAATACCAAGGAGGTCCCTCGAAAGAGCTTGACAGGCTACAACCACCACCTTCAATGAAGAAAAGCCCTCCAAGGAAGAAGAAGAGCCTAAAGGACTTGATATATGAAACGAACAAGACATTCTATCAGGTGGATTCTAACAAGGTTAAATATAAGGTAGGTCTATCCAAGAAACAGCTATTACCATCCAAAACGGTAGACAACTAAGTTCAAAGAGGAGAACGTTTGAAAAAGAGTTCGGTGGCCCTCCACTTTTTTCAACGTGCAAAAGTTGTCCACAACTTACTTATCATTAGGCTAAAATTACAATTTATATCTTACGTATCCTTTATCTAATTTGCGACTGTAAACATAAATTTAGGATAATATTAGGAGAGACAGAGGGAACCGCAACTTTACTTCGTTTTCGATTGAGATAAAGTAGGTTGCTCGTCGATGGGCGCTTCGTCTGATAAACTTTCCAACCCATCATAAAGTGTTTTCCACAAATCAGAAACTGACTGGAATTCTCTTCCCACAGCTATCGAGCTCTCCAATGATATATTGAGACCATTCAGACCATTCAAGATTGAATTCATAGTCTCATTGATCTCCTGCAATACTATATTCCTCTGCTCGATGAAGTATTTGTCAGTGGTTGATATCAACTTTTCTTCATCATTGGATGTACTAGCCATCATATGTACATATATCCTCACACGTCCGAGCTCTTCATCAGTCCTATTCCTACGCTAATTACTACCTCCTCTTGTTAAAGGTGACTGTTTATTCCCTTTGTTATTTTCGCGGCCTTGACTTTTACCCGGAGGTGGCCCTTTCCGCTCAATGGTTCTAGTGATCGCCTATAACCGTGTAGTCATATTCATACACGTACAAATTCGTTTGTCTTTTCATATATATAGTTATATATGCTATGCTCGTTTGTGTATTTATTGGATTATGCAATCAAAATAATGATAGTTACGAATAGATAAATGCATTTACGGACTGAAATAAGCGCAGCTAAAAGAATATTCATTAGTTCTATCCTTTCTTTTCAATCACTAACTTGAGCATCGTCATTGTATCTTGGTTCAGCGTCGAAAATAAGCTCGTATTTTCTCCATTTTTGTCTTAGTTTACTATTTGGATCATTATACATTTCTTCGTCTTCTTTGTCAAATTCATCTAACCAATCCCACTTACTGTTGAAGTTGATTTTCGAACCGGTGGCGGAGGTGAAACTATTCGAATCTGCTTCTTCGCTAATCATATCATTCATCTCTACTTCATCGAAAATTAACGGCATATCAGAAGTCAGATAATTCCAGATTAATAACAGATAAAACCTCAAGCTCTTCACACCTCGTAAGAACCCTTTATCTTCTATATTTGGCGATTTTGGGGGTATACGAAATTTATCCATACATTCCATTGCATCTTCTTTAGTAACACAACGTGCAAAATCGATCAAGTTGACTTTAACATTAGCAGCTTTTTTCCTTTTAGAATTTGATTTATTAGCATCTCCATCGTACATTAGTAATAAAGACGCGCCATATAGCCTGTAACCTTTCAAATTAAAAATTTCAGAATACAAAGTATCTAGTTGCTTGATCAACCTTGGAATTTGCCTGATTAAACTTTCAATGGTCTTACCATCATACAAAAAACGTGCAAGTACCCTAGCAAATTGCCAACCAACCTTAACCCTTCTACCAAAGTATTTATCTCTTGTGATATAATAATCTTTGTTCCAAACCTTTAATCCGCAGATTCTAACGCCTAAACGCCTAGAAGTGGTCTTTAAACACTTTGCACGCTGTGACAGTTGCTTGGCTCTTTTGGCGTCTACGCCATATTGTCTTGTCCCCATCTTTAGATCCAGTGCACAAGGCTTGTTCATGTTTCTTGTCAAATCTTCCAATAAGATAAATTTTGAAACAATGGTGTGGGACGTCTCCTCAAACGTAATTGATTCAATATCATGATGACTATAGTCATTTGAAACATTATACGCCAATGACTTTATAATCATGTTTTTACCAGAGTCAAGATGGCAGCCGTGGTTATCCATATTTATAGTTTCGTTTCCCGTATCTTCATCCATATCAAAAACACCATCTTGTGCGTTGCTGATATAATTCGGGGAGGTGGCAAATTCGCCATCATCTCTAGAATTGGTTGCAGTGAGAATGGGTGATAAAGAGTTGCAGAAAGAGTTTTTATGTTTTATTTGTTCGTTTTTGTGGAATTGCTTCAAATCCATTACTGAATGCGAGCCATCTAAAGCATTAGATATTTTTTCATGAAGCGATTTTTTCAAGAAAGGATCCTGCAAATTCGGATTGACTTTCGAGTCATCCATCTGTAAACTCGCTTGTGACGATGAATCACCAAGAGTCTTCATAGACGTATTCGATGCATCATGGGACGAGGCTCTTGATTTTTGTGTTAAAAAAGATGGACTGGAACCCAAACGCGCATTATGGTTTCCCATTGTAGTCGTATTAGAGTTTCTTTTCCTTCTAAAACATTTCGGTGCAAATACTTCCCTTATGACTAGGTTCTTCAATTCAGTATTGATCATGGTGGACCCAGAATCGCGTCTTTTTAATTTATTTGTATTGCCACGCTCACCGAACGAACATGAGTTATGAGAAGAGGAGGACGAAAAGTACGAATCATTCGGTGCCGAGTTTGGAGAATCGGAATATTTGTACCACAGAGATTCCGGTATAATATGCCTGTTATCATTTAATACAACCTCGGGCAACAAGGAAGGTTGGTTGGAACTTGACAGTGATCTTTTCACGTGTGGATGGACAGACTCAATTTCAGGATGCTCTTTTTCAAGTACTTGTCTCGACGAATGTTCCAAGGGGAAGGAATGTATGTGTGTTAAGGGGGTCCCCGTGGGTTCTGTATTAAGCGCAATATCGTCGTTATTGTTATGATTGACTTCTATGTCTTTGTTTTCATTACTGGTATCATTTTTACCGTTGTTTTCTTGATCCAAATCGCTTAAAAAGTCATCTTTTGACTGAAAATGTTGCCTAACATTCAGGACACCAATATAACGTGGCATGAATTGCAATAATTCTTTATGGCACAGCTCTATATTCTCATACCACCTGTTTTCTCTATTCACTAGAGCCTTACAAACCGCTCTCTTCGAAAATCTGAATATTGCAGTGTGACCTCCAACTCTATTCGTAAATGGTTTTAGTTCAACTGCTAGGGGATATTCCCTATGTTCATTATCACCTTCATCCTCTTCTTCGTCCGCTTGCTCGCCTTCTTTATCTTGTTCAAACGTATTGGGTTTTTCTTTAATTGATTCGCTATGTGGCACAAACTGTTGAGGTTTTTTTTCGTTACTACGATTGTTGACGTTTTCTTGCCTTAGGGATTGTGATAAAGTTGAATATGTCTTAACTTTGAAAGTATGTCGGTTATATGAACTAGGAAGTGTCGCTATACCAGAGGCACAATTTATGGTGGCAGGCTGAATAGTATCAATATCATTTTCCATTTTATCCTTTTCTTCATAACCAGAATCTGCTTTACTTTTGTGAGGATAGTATGTTGCAGAAGAAACAGGCTTTAACGTTAAGTCCTCCGATATTCCATGTAAGCTCTCCTGATAAGTGGACTTAGGCGAAATACATCCCTCATCAACATTCTGAATTGGCTTTAAAGAAGTCTGGTGGTGTAACACCTGTGGTTGGTGTGATTGTTGTTTTGCGATATCCTCACCAGAGCCTTGACCTGTCTCAGTAATATTATTTCTATGCGCCACGTGTTTATTGGGCTTAATTGCCGGCTCCTCGTGGTTAGATAAAATGAAACTTGACAATGAAGAGGACAAAGTATCTGGGTTATTCTTTTTTTCAGAAACTTGTAGTCCTTCTGGTACCGATTTGGGAGTTGCTTCTGACCTTGTTATTTTGTCCGCGCATGTCACGGACCCGCCATTATTGCTATCTACACCATTGTTGTTATCGGCTAAACATTCATCATCTCTAAAAATTCTTAAATATGTACTCGCCTTTCTGCCATGTAAGACGGAGGAAAGTTTCTTCGTCTCAGGTACATTAAGATCTTTCAATGTTGTTATGCACCCTTCCGACTCTTTTTGGCGCAAATGCTGCTGCTGCTCTCTTAATGTATCGGGTATTTTATCATGAATTTCGTGAGAGGTATCCATAGTCTTTTAGCTTTAGTTTTATATATACAAAAAATAAAAAAAAGATTTGAGAAGACAGAAAGATGTACAAAATGAAAGAAAGAAGACAAAAGACAATTCTAATATAATAAGGTCAAACTGGGATTTTCCCTTTTGTTGGAGATATAATCCAACCAACAGAGACAAACAAGAACAGAAAAGTGTTTTTCGTCTTGATCCTGTATTGAAAAAAAAAAAAAAAGCGATACGGCGCGAAGTTGAGGGGCCGGCGACACTTCTGCGATGAGTTCGAAAGAAGTGTTAATAATTTTTATGAAAGCAACTATTACTTATATATTTGTAACTTTACCGTTGTGGATGGCTAAGCTAAGTGGAAATAATATATGAAATACAGGTTTAATTATGCTTGGTTTAAGGTTAAATCAATGATTTTTTTCATCACAAATACAAGAATAAGAAAAGCGAAGAACCCGTAATATGAAAGGATACGGGGTGTCAATGTTTCGTGCTGAAATCCAGTCGTTTGTGTCGTAACAACGATGGATTGGTTGTCATTTTTAGCATTACTTTTAAATTGGCCTGTGTTGTAGTAGTCTTCTAGCAGTTGATCTTTTTCTTTCCACACGCCCAGTAACCAATTGAAAAAAACTTCGTCATCTTGCAAAGGGATCTCATTAACTCTAAATTCCCTAATATAAAAATCTACCTTCTCCGGATAGACACCCATTAAGAATATTTTCTTCAAGGTGAATTTGGTGCCGACGTATTCCGTTCTCAAGGCGGGAGAATATCCAATAGTGACATCGTAGATAGCATCTAAACTAGGAGCTAGTTTTTCTACTGCAAACTTCAAGCCTTTAGAGTGCGGTAATAACAAATGTCTTAATTGGACATGGTCCAAATGTGCTCTTTGACAGAATGCCTCGCTTTTTTCTCTTGTCTTGAGGCTTAGATTTGTACCCTCAGGGAACATGATTAAATTATAAGCGGCAATGGATTCATTTGTCTTGGAATAACAACTCTTATAATTTGTAAGGGGCCCCTTGCACCTCGCGTTTAAGTCCATAGAAACCAAACTATTTGTTAAAGCTTCCTCATCCTTTTGCCAGTTCCTACTTAAAAATATAAACTTAAAATTTCGCATGCCAAATCCCAGTAATGGTATGTACTGCAAAGCTTTCTTCAGGATGATATAAACGTTACCACCCAAATTTGAAACAAAGGAAAGCCACCAGAGATAAATCCAGTCTGCATACATTTGATGATTTGCAATTATTATAGCCCTGTCTTTAAATCTAAAGCATGGCTTGGCGTTAGAAGAGTTCTTCAATGGCCGCGATGTTTCAAAAGTGACATTCAAAGAAGAGGGAGCCACCATGTTCAAGATCATGCATAATAAAACGATAAAAGCCTTCTTACTTTGATTTATACCATTTTGAAATCTAATCTTGCTCCAAGGGAGAAGCACCTGTAGACAGATCTGAAAAACGACAATACTCAGCGAGCCTGAAATGAACAAGCAAGCGATAAGCAGCCTTTGCAACCCTTTTATAAAGGGATTACCAGTCTTTTCATAAATTCCATACCTACGGTATTTTTGGGAATGCTTCATCCTTCTTAAACTGCAAAACACAGTCGTACGTAGGGTTGTTTGTTCATTTCTTTAACCTTCGACGGACAGATCTGGGGTACGTTCTAATAAAAGTAACCGCGCAGCCTATCTCCACGCGAAGGGGTAAAAGATCAAACAAGTCCTTAAGAATATACAAAAAGCTACATGAATATAAAAAAATAAAGGAATTGAGCGTAAGCATCTTTGTATTTGTCTTTACTAGATCAAAATAGCAAATTATTTTTTTACTCTTTTTCTTTTCTTAATAAACGCATTATCAACTGAATATTATTTCGCTCAGTTTACTGCTTGTAGTAATGTGTGGGCACAAGAGGCATTTTAGCAAGTTCAATCGGGTAGAACTTGTTCCTTACTTGAACAAGCAACTTCGTTCCCTTCTTGTGGTAACCTTTCTGTACATAAGCTTGTCCAATATTGATGTTGTTTAAAGTTGGAGATGCACTACCTGATGTAACAAGGCCGACCTCTGTTTCGGCATCGGGCAAGAAGATCTTGACACCATTTCTGGCAGCTGGCCCCTTTTTCAAGTATTTGAATCCGACTCGTACCTTGCTATACGTTTTATTGTTTAGCTGGTCCATTATCTTGGCATAGCCATTGAACCAGTACTTTTGATCTACTAGGTCCCTTCTTGACTTTGAAATCACCCAGTTTAACGCAGCTTCTACTGGTGTGATACTTTCGTCCAATTCATGACCATACAAACACATACCAGCTTCCAACCTTAAACTGTCTCTAGCAGCCAGTCCGATAGGCTTCATTACTGGATTGGCCAAGAGTTGCTCCGCAAACTCAACCGCTTTCTCATTTGCAATGCTTATCTCAAATCCATCTTCACCAGTGTACCCGCCTCTAGCAATTTGAACCAAAGAACCGTCCTTTAACGCAAATTCATGTCTTTGTCCAAAAAATAACTCTTTTAGATCCTTTCCAGGAGCTGTTTTTGATAAAAGTGGTTCCAACACATCTTTTGCTTTAGGACCCTGCAATGCCAATAGTGATCTACCTTCAATGATTTTCCATTGACAATCTAAAGTAGAACCATTTTGTAGCTCATCGTGAAAGAACTCGGTGTCTCTTTCCGCACAGCCAGCATTGGTCACAATATAGAACTCATTGTCATCGTTTTCTTTAGTGATGATGGTATCGTCTACCACGCCTCCCTGTGGATTTAATAGAACACTTAAGGTCCCTGACCCAACAGGCAAGGCATTGAAATCTGTGGGCGTTACACGTTGCAGAAACTTAACAGAATGAGGACCAGATAACTTACTTTGTAACATATGAGAAACATCAAATAAACCAGCGTTTGTCCTGGTCCAATTATGTGATTCAATATGAGTCTGTCCCTTGTATAGTACGGGCATGGAATATCCTGCGTATGGTACCATTGTACCGCCTAATGACACATGAAGGTCATGAAGAGCAGTTTTTTTCAAAGTTGAGTTGAATCTCTTAAACACAATTTTTTTGATTATAGACATTATTGCTTGTGCCAGGCAAAGCTCTTTCTACATATGTGAGCTACGGGTACTGTAATTGGATTTGTTTGGGTTCAAGGTGCTATATATATGATATTTGGACCTATTCTTTTTGACATACCGTTTACTCGAGGCAACACGAGTCAGGGCTCCTGAGCAGAGTCGCCCTGCCGAAAGAAGTCACGGCGATGAACAAAATAGGTGATATCTATGACCAGCTCTAAGTAAGAGCTCAGCTTCCCGTGAGCATGGTTCTAATGGAGTAAAAGCGCCCATCGAGATCCAAGAATGCAAAAAAAAATCAATAAACTTGTGTGGGTAAATACGGATGTTAGTCGCATCGAGCCGATTAAAAGTGGTGCAGATATAGAAGGCAAGGACCTCATGACAGATCGTAATATCTATCTTTCTCCAAGTCCATTGTTTCAGCTTCGAAATCCCATAAACGTGGGCGTATTTTGTTGTTCGTATTGTTGCCTTCTATTTGGCTTTTGGTATCTTCGATTGCTTTAACTATACCGTCCACGAGGACTGCGCGCCCTAGATTTTCATTTGTAGAAGGAATGATCAAATCTGCAAAAGTTCTAGTGGGCTCTATATATTGTTGCATCTCCGGGCGCAGATGGTCCATATACTCAGTGATCAACTGGGCTAGTTGTTCATTGCTCCCTACGTTCTTCTTCTTGATTAGACTAATTAATCTTTTATCTGCATCACTATCCAAGAATACTTTTAATTGAGATATTTCGTTGATGCGTTTATCGTATAGCGCATAACAGCCACATACTATTATCAAATCTATCGGGTCCTCGTAATCATGTTGAATCATGTCATTTTGAGAAGTTACAGCGTGCTTTTCATATACCAAATTAAGGATATTATCAAAATCATAGTCGTTATTATTGTAGCTCTTGATGTTCCCTTCTATCATATTATCTAGGTTTATTACCCTTATATTGATAGAGTTATATAGGCTTTTGAAAGTATTTTGTAAATCCAGTGCAATTGCTCCAACACCAGTAGCATGCCCTCCACCGATAGAAATAACAATTCTTTTTTCTTCGACAGCTTTTCTGTCCATTTCCTGTAATATTTATCTCGCTAATTGTTAATGCAGGAAACGAAAATTAAAAACGATTTCCCTTGTGGTATGCTCTAGGAAAAATGTACAGATAAATTGAATTATCCGTGATGGCAGCGTACAATCCATAGTTGCTTACTATTTGATCTGCTTTTTCTATCAGTGTCGAGAATTTATGCCGAAGTTTGAAAATTTTATTTTATGCGATGAGCTAGATAATAGCAGGGCCCAGACAAAATAAAAACATGAATTATACACAAATTTTAATATAAAAGGGCCACCACTCCTTCAAGAGGTATAAAAATTTGTTCACTCAAATAAAATAGACCGTACAGAAACAAAAAAAAAACTCATTAGACATGTCGTTTGACAGAGAAGAAGACCAAAAATTGAAGTTTAAAACATCGAAAAAATTAAAGGTGTCTTCTACTTTTGAAAGCATGAATCTAAAAGATGACTTACTTCGAGGAATATACTCATACGGTTTTGAAGCACCATCCTCTATCCAATCAAGGGCTATTACACAGATTATTTCGGGCAAGGACGTTATAGCACAAGCACAATCAGGTACAGGTAAGACAGCAACTTTTACAATCGGCCTTTTACAAGCTATTGATTTAAGGAAGAAAGATTTACAAGCTCTAATACTATCTCCAACACGTGAATTAGCAAGCCAAATTGGGCAAGTAGTAAAAAATCTAGGGGATTATATGAATGTCAATGCATTTGCCATTACAGGTGGTAAAACTTTGAAAGACGACCTGAAGAAAATGCAAAAGCATGGTTGCCAGGCCGTTAGCGGAACACCAGGAAGAGTATTAGACATGATTAAGAGACAAATGTTGCAAACAAGAAATGTTCAAATGTTAGTTTTAGATGAGGCTGATGAATTATTGAGTGAGACACTAGGTTTCAAGCAACAAATATACGATATTTTTGCAAAATTGCCTAAAAATTGCCAAGTTGTTGTTGTCAGCGCAACAATGAATAAGGACATTTTAGAAGTAACCAGAAAATTTATGAATGATCCAGTTAAAATCCTAGTGAAGAGGGATGAAATATCACTTGAAGGTATCAAACAATATGTCGTTAATGTTGACAAAGAAGAGTGGAAATTCGATACTCTGTGTGATATATACGATTCTTTGACCATTACACAATGTGTGATATTCTGTAACACCAAGAAAAAAGTAGATTGGTTATCTCAGCGGCTAATCCAATCAAACTTTGCTGTAGTCTCCATGCATGGTGATATGAAACAAGAAGAAAGAGATAAAGTAATGAATGATTTTAGAACAGGTCATTCTCGTGTACTGATATCGACGGATGTTTGGGCGCGCGGTATTGATGTCCAACAAGTTTCTTTAGTCATTAACTATGACCTACCAGAAATAATAGAAAATTACATCCATCGTATCGGTAGAAGTGGTCGATTTGGTAGAAAGGGTGTGGCTATAAACTTCATTACCAAAGCTGATTTAGCAAAACTTAGAGAAATTGAAAAATTCTATTCTATCAAAATAAATCCGATGCCAGCAAATTTTGCAGAATTATCATAAAATATAGAGAACATATACCTACATAAACAAGTTAAGAGAGTCTCATCCATGCGGCTTCATTTTTGCTTTCATACGGAATTGGAGAGCATTTGTAATTGTTCATTTTGTGTGACGTAGAGTTTAATTAAGTCATTCAAACTCAAATCGCGAAGAAAAGGAGACAGATCGCAAAATTGTGAAATTACATCGAGCTCAATGTCCGAGTCCACTCTGAATCTATCACTGTCAACGCTAAGTTCTTCCTCTTCATCATTAGATTTATCATCACCATGTGATGATAATGTTCTCATTTGGTTTTCCTCCAAGCTGAGACTATTTGTCCTATGTGACAAAAGCTCATATTGGTCGCTGATTAGTGTGATATCCTCAAGAGATCCCGATTCATCCAATTGGACAATTATGACATTTTCAAGTTCATCTCCGACCTTATCTATTCCTGCTGTCAAAGCAGCATCACTTGAATCTACTAGTTCATCATTGTTGTCCTCAAATATGTACTTAATGTTAGTGGGAAACATTGCATAATCACTTCCGTCCGTGCTCTTTGATTCATTATTGTATGCTGGTTGATCATCGTTGCTGGGACCCTTGTTATTTTTGATATTCTCTTCTAATCTGTACTTGACATTTTTATCATAAACAGTAACTGTAACATTCATTCCTGTTCGCAGATTTCAGCAATGTTTACCGGCTTAATAAGAAAATGGGAATGCGACGTTTATCTTGGATATTGACCACCCTTATATTATGGATATGTACTTCAAATTATTATCTTTTACGATAAAAAAGATTCTGATCCAACCGAGGTTCGAACTCGGGATCTTCGCCGTGTAAAGGCGACGTCTTGAACCACTGGACCATTGGACCGGAAACCCATTGGAAATGACTTAATCCCAATATCGCTATATTAAATGTAAAATAACTTTTTCAGGATAATCCACAAGAGTGGTGCTTCTGTCATTAAACTAATTTTTTTAAGGCCTGTTCGCCTATTATATGTCGAAAGTGTGTATTTCTTTCAAGTTATGCCTGCAATTCAAAGGACAGATTTATTTTACAGTGTCGACGACACCGTTTGAAAATGCAGATGCAGGACTGGGCACGTTTTACAATACGTATCGAGTCAAAAATACACTGATTTTGGTGATATTAGCTGCAGCATGGCGAATTTTTCACATATTACTGATAAGGATGGACATTATGTTTGACTTTTTTCCTTAGAGTAAGTATGGTCAGCAGAACAAAAAAGAGTTCCTACATTTATACGAAGGTAAAATTGTAAAAAACATGAATGCGGCCTATCCGGCTCGAAAATTGTTCCTCATATATATTAAAAAAAAATCACGTGGTGCAAAAAAAAATTTTTTTGTCATTTCTTCGAATCAACTCAATGAAATTTGAAAAATAGCAGAAAATAAGTTGATAAGATCGCAATGTAATATATATATATATATATATATTACAATTCGTGAACTGGCACAAGGAAAAGCGTGTAATTAAAAATGTTGGACATCAACCAATTTATCGAAGATAAGGGTGGTAACCCAGAGCTAATCAGACAATCTCAGAAAGCAAGAAATGCCAGTGTTGAAATCGTCGATGAAATTATTTCCGACTACAAAGATTGGGTCAAAACAAGATTCGAATTAGATGAATTGAACAAGAAATTCAACAAGCTTCAAAAGGATATTGGTTTGAAGTTTAAAAACAAGGAAGACGCTTCCGGATTATTAGCCGAAAAAGAGAAGTTAACCCAACAAAAGAAGGAATTGACTGAAAAGGAGCAACAGGAAGATAAGGACTTGAAGAAAAAAGTTTTTCAAGTAGGAAATATCGTTCATCCATCTGTTGTTGTTTCCAACGATGAAGAAAACAATGAATTGGTCCGTACTTGGAAACCAGAGGATTTAGAAGCGGTTGGCCCCATTGCTTCTGTGACTGGTAAACCAGCTAGTTTATCCCATCATGAAATCTTGCTAAGATTAGATGGATATGATCCAGACCGTGGTGTAAAGATTTGTGGTCATAGAGGTTATTTCTTCAGAAATTATGGTGTTTTCTTGAACCAAGCTTTGATTAACTATGGTTTACAGTTCTTAGCTGCCAAGGGTTATATTCCTTTACAAGCTCCAGTCATGATGAATAAAGAACTTATGTCAAAAACTGCTCAACTATCTGAATTCGATGAAGAGTTATACAAAGTTATCGATGGTGAAGATGAAAAATACCTAATTGCTACCTCAGAACAACCTATCTCCGCTTACCACAGCGGTGAATGGTTTGAAAAGCCACAAGAGCAATTGCCAATTCACTATGTCGGTTACTCCTCTTGTTTCCGTAGAGAAGCCGGTTCTCACGGTAAGGATGCTTGGGGTGTCTTCAGAGTTCATGCTTTCGAAAAAATTGAACAATTCGTCATCACTGAACCTGAAAAATCTTGGGAGGAGTTTGAAAAGATGATCTCTTACTCTGAGGAATTTTATAAGTCTTTGAAATTACCATACCGTATCGTTGGTATCGTTTCCGGTGAATTAAACAATGCTGCCGCTAAAAAGTACGATTTAGAAGCCTGGTTCCCATACCAAAAGGAGTACAAAGAACTCGTCTCTTGCTCCAATTGTACTGATTATCAGTCAAGAAACTTAGAAATTAGATGCGGTATAAAGAAAATGGGCGACAGAGAAAAGAAATACGTACACTGTTTGAATTCCACTTTGGCTGCTACCCAAAGAGCTTTGTGCTGTATCTTGGAGAACTACCAAACGGAAGATGGTTTGGTTGTACCAGAAGTTTTGAGGAAATACATTCCAGGTGAACCAGAATTTTTACCATTCGTTAATGAATTACCAAAGAATTCCACCTCTAGTAAAGACAAGAAAAAGAAGAATTAAATATAGCATATCATGAATGTCACATATATGTTGTTTCTGTTCTGCCAATCTTTTTTAATATATTTCTCATGATAGCTCCATAATCTTATATACATGGTTGCATAATAAAATAAATAAATAATGAGCCTTTACCAATCGATAGTGTTCATCGCACGTAATGTTGTTAATTCAATAACGAGAATATTGCATGACCATCCGACAAATAGTTCCCTCATAACCCAGACCTATTTTATTACACCCAATCATTCAGGAAAAAACATTTCTTTTCATCTTTTTCACGATTTCAAATATTGTTCCGCGGATACGCGACACTATTCCCAGCTAATAATATTCCCGGTGAAAGAAAATTCCAGGCCAACCCAAGTAAGTCGTCCGCTGGGTGGACGCCCCCACGAGTCAGTGTTTCTGCCTAAGTTTACGCGGACCCAAAATTCATACTGTCTCACTCGCTTGGACCGGATGGGCTTTCCTCCTCCTAGGAAGGCTTCCACAATTATGCACTTTTTCCAAGATGATAGGACTGTAATGTGCAGTCCAAAAGATGGTATACCTGTATCATCATTTCATATAATGATTTGCTTTTTGGAACGTCGAAAAGGAAATTAAGCAACCAGCAAGATGTCCACTGAATTAACCGTTCAATCCGAGAGAGCTTTCCAAAAGGTATGAATTTAGCGATAATGTCTCAAGGGATTTAAAGAAATTTTACCTAAAGTAACTTTGCTGATATATATCGTCTGAGGAATTGTTTAGAATAGATGAAAACTTAGCAGGTATCCTATTGAATTCTTAGCATGTTTATTGTTACGACTAATAGAATTTGCCAGTCAAAATTTACAATATTTGCGTTAATTAACTACAAAACCGGCGGTGCCGAAGGCTTGATAAAGGTAGCACATTTTTATACAGATTCATTACGTTTACGATAGTTGATTGGGTAAAATTTCTTTTTATTTCACTTATGCGAATAACTTACTAACCTTTGTATCATCCTTTTTTTAGCAACCACACATCTTCAACAACCCAAAGGTTAAGACTTCCAAGAGAACCAAGAGATGGTACAAGAATGCCGGTTTGGGATTCAAGACCCCAAAAACCGCTATTGAAGGTTCCTACATTGACAAGAAATGTCCATTCACTGGTTTAGTTTCCATCCGTGGTAAGATCTTGACCGGTACCGTCGTCTCCACCAAGATGCACCGTACCATTGTCATCAGAAGAGCTTACTTGCATTACATTCCAAAGTACAACAGATACGAAAAGAGACACAAGAACGTTCCAGTTCACGTTTCCCCAGCTTTCCGTGTCCAAGTTGGTGACATCGTTACCGTCGGCCAATGTAGACCAATCTCCAAGACTGTTAGATTCAACGTTGTCAAGGTCTCTGCTGCTGCTGGTAAGGCTAACAAACAATTTGCTAAATTTTAAGCTGGTTATGAATCAGCATAAGACTTACGTAACTGTTTATTTTATAATTATTTGTATAATGTACTAAAAATATAAATTCAATAATCTCCACTTCTGCAAGAAGCAAATGTACTATGAAGTGAATATTTCACCTTGTAATGATGGGTGGATTTGCATTCTTCTTTACCTTTAAAAATCAGTAAATATGCTTTTATCTATTGGGTCTGTATATGTTTGGGAAAGTAACCCTTCTTAATTGATTTGTTCCAACAATGAATCAATTATTTCAGCTGTTGACCTTCCTTTAAAGTCATGAATCTTTTCTCTCATCTGCTCGTAACATAATCTCAGTTCAAGACCAGTTCGAGGATATCCGGGCTTGTAGGTAGCTATACTGTTCCAGTCGATATTTGAATAGGACGTTTTAGGTAGCTGTTTCAATCGTTCTAGCAGCCACTTCCTTTCAGAAACAGGAATGCTCAACATACTTCTGGCTGCTTCATCTGTTACTAATTTATTCCACTTATAGCGGCACTGTATACGGGATCTAGTTCCGCTCATGCGTTCACTGACGACAGTCCAATTGATCATATCTTTGAAGGTAGGATTATCGCTAATTCTCTTTCCCTTTGGACCCCTAGAATACATTTGATTGTATCTATCATTTTTGTTGGCAGCCTCCAATGCCTTCATCCTTTGATATTGGTGTGCCTCTTCAATCATTTCATTTACTACAGTAGTCAACAATTCTTCTTCTTCTTTCGACCATCTTTTAGAACCTCGCTTTGAACCACACTTCATATAGTTTCTCCAACGGTCCCTACAATCTTCAGGCATTCTGCCTAACAATTTGCCTACTTCGGTCCAATGACCCTCTTTTTCTAAACATAATCTTGCCAATTCTTGATCTTCCTCTGGCGTCCACTTCCCACGCTGTTCGAAAATATGATATTTTCTTCTTATATGTTTATATATTGAGGACCTTGTTCTATAAGGTAAAACTTTGCTGATATTTGCCCAAAACCCATCTCTAATGACTCCGTCTGTAGACCAAATTCTCTCGCACATTTGGCGTCTATCCAAGCCTCTTATTTTCATGTATTCTTCGATGAATTGGTCCAAAGCATTTTCCTCGCTGGGAGTGAACTTCTTACCGATGGATTTTGTGATAGCACCGTCAATTACTGACGCTTTCACAATATCGGATCGCAGTAATGCGGTATCTCCATTGTTTTCTTCTGGTGCCAATATCAAGTCGTCTGATTTCACATCCTTTTCTGGTATCTTTGGAGTGCGCTTTATGTAGCTGCCGTCATTTGGTATCCCCTCTAAATCGGTATAAATTCTAACCAGCGTGCTGCTATTGTTATTAAAGTTGTTTTCTTTATCATCCTCATTAACTTCTAACGATTTACTTGGATGTTTAGCTAGGTATGCCTTTTCAGTATCAACATACTTATCAAAAGCTGTTTCAGCAATGAGATCATCAGGTAAAAATGCTGTTGTCGTTATGCCATCGTCCAGTGTAGTCAGCTGCGGATCTAGGACCATTTTTATTTTGGCTTTTCTTTCTTTAGAGCTTTTTCTTTTACGGTGCTTCTTCCTCTCTGATCTACTATTAGAAGATTTTTTATGACAGCTCCTCTTATCTTTTTCTCTCATTGAGCTGTTGTATGCGGCAGCAACAGCTGCTACAGCAACAGAATTTGGTTCGATATCATCCACTTTACGTAAATCTTTTGAACCCGATGTTTTCAAATACCAATCCATATCAGTGTCTTCATCTTCATGAGACATTTTTGAACCATGCTTTCTCTTCTTCTGTTTCTTCAATTTCTTCTTTGTCTTTTTAATATGATTCTTCAAGTCGACTCCCACATACCTTAGCACTGCTTCTTCTACAGATTCTTTTGGGTCATTATTGTTCTGAAAATTTGTGCTCTTAAGGTTTGACACGCTGTCCATTCTACCTTTATCTTTCTTCTTGACGCAGACAAGAAACGGCTGCTTGCTCTATGCACAAAATTTGTTCAGCGCCAACTGTGTCGTGAACGATGCTATGTTGGAAATTACAGGAGATGAGTTGTAAAGCAACTGACGAGATACTTGAAGTACATTTTCATAGCTGCTGGAAAAAGTCCTTTCCTATCGCATTTGGAAAGCTCTGACCTCGCTCGATCTTCATTGTTTGATCATTTCTTCACCGCTCATGTTTGGAAAAATAATACGTAGATAATGTTCTAAAAAAAAAGCGGAATTTCTTAGAGAATATAACATCGATGATTCATTAGTTTAAAAAGTAAATAATGGTACATAGCTTGAAATCTAATTTTTCTTTATCATGTTTATACAGGCGGAGGTGGGGCATTGGCCATGTATATTTTATTCGATGAGGCCTGGAATTGCCCCAACAGGGTTGTATAATGACTCGCATCGAATGGCTCAAAATCCCTGTTAGAGTTGGAAAGCCTTTGATAAAATCTCTGAACAATAATCACAAATTCTGCGAGACAGTCCAATGACTCTCCCATGATAGATAAGTTTCTACCCGTTTTTAAAAGTGAGTTTCCAGGTTGTGTGACAGATGCCATGGCGCTACTGTTGTAGTATTGTAGTGCGTCATAGCACAACTTCTCGAAATTTGATAAGTATATCGAGGGAAGGTTTATGGAAAGAACCATTAGCTCCTTAATAACCTCAATGGTAGCGAGCAGAGAACTACTGGCCACAAAAGTTTTATCGCCAACAACAACCGATTTCCTATGACCTTGATATGTTTCATTTCCTTCATCTTTTTCCTTGTCCTCGCTTCTGCCATTTTCGCAATCATGAGAACCCCCTACCATGTCTAAAATAGTTGTCCAACTCAATGGGTCTATGTCTATACTTGACACAATGTCGTTAACATCGCTCTGAATAGAGGAGTCCACAATATATGGAATCCATTCTTCAGCATCAATCTTTTTCTTTATGTTGCGGTAATTTTTTGAACTTTGTGCGTTTGCATAATGCTTGATCTGAGATGCTAAAACATTACTTAAATATTTCGTTAAAAATTCACCACTTAATACTTCACATTCTTGAATAAAAATAACGCATATAGCATAAAATTTCAAGAAATAATCATACCGTAGAGATAAGTTCAATTCTCTTCTTACGGCAATGATCTTGCCTGTACGTAACTGAATAATTCTGATTATTTCGTTGATGCCAGTACGTATATCCAATTGCGTAATCATGTTGTGCTGGTTTTCGTTTGGACTTTTAACAGATGCTAGCTCGTTAAGAGAGATATCTAGAAGCAACTTTTGATGCCCATAAAGTCTTCGAAGAGCTTCGAGCGCGTGCGTGAATATGTTTACTAGCATGGACTGAAATTCTGCAGGAGTTTGCTCCTTTATTAATCTTGAAAGTTTAGACCCACTAGTAGAGCCATTGTTAAGATGTTTTTCATCGTGGTTATTGTCAGCGTGTGCATTCTCTGTTGGCAAATAAATTTTTATGATAGATTTAAGCTCAGTGATAGATTTTTCCCTGTATAGGTCAAAGGCACTCGTTAATTCTTCGCATCTATTCAATCTGACTATTAATTCGGTTATCTTTGAAGAAAAATTATCAGTAAATATAGTTTGCTTTTTATCATTAGATCCCGTTTGTATCCTATGTAGTGTTTCCTTTGGTTTGATTGATTTGCAAAAGGATCTTAAATCATCTATTAGTAAAATCGATAATTGTAGGCTGAACTTTCCTCCTATTTCAATCTTCATATTGGTTAAAAACTCTCTCGTTGCTGACAAAGCAGGTATCGTCCTCAAATTGCTTAATTTATAGGGCCAACACCTAGTCCAACTCTGAACATCTTCGTTTATTGAATCATCCCCCTTAATCAGATAATCGATGGATTTTATCAGCTCTAAGCAGTTATCCAACTTGTTCTCCTCATACATTGACTTACACTCATCTGTTTTGTTCAGCACTAACTTCGCCTGTAATAATCCCTGTTCTAGTTTCTCTACATTCTTCCTCTTAAAAATCATTTCTAAATGTGAAATTTTTTTTCTTATATTCTCTGCGTCAATGGTCTTGATATTCTGTGCTAGCTCCTTAAGCTCGCTCATTGTGTCCAAGGCTCTTTTCTGAATATTGTCAACTTCACTTAGCGCATGAAAAAATTTGTGTGAGGATTTGGATATCTCTGTAACCAGTAATGTTTCTACGATATCCAAAAAATCGTTTAGCCTGTCCCTCAACTCAGAAAAAGCCTCATCCCTTTCCGCTTGTCTCTTCATGTCTAGTTTCGTTAAAAATAAATCGATAGCGTCCAACACTTTATGAAAAGTTCGAGGGTTATCTAATTGAAATTTGTCTGAAAAGTAAAAGTCAGGTATACTATTTATTAGCTCGGCATCCCCTTGCCTCAGATTTGCTTCAAACGACTCCTCATGCATATTTTCCCCTTCTCGCAGTTCTTTTAACTGTTCCATCTGATTCATGTTTCTTATATTATTTGTGCTTTGAAATATTTGGTAATCACTTTTAATGTTTTTGACGTATTCGATAACATGAGTTTTCCAATGGTCATCCAGATCATTTTTGCTTAGGCTAACTTGTGGAATATCAGCAACAGTGGGGTAATTGAGCCAGTTTTTCCTCCTTGTGTTCATCACAATTTCATAGATGGAGTTATTTCCCAATGGCGAAAAGTCCATGGACCCACTATGTGTTTCATTTTCAAAACCGAATGATCTACTATTTGCAACAGATAGTGTCCTAGAATCAAAACTTCTTCGCGGCGTTATTGAATCCAGACTTAATCTCGAAGATCTTCTCGCTCTTGGTGTGACACTGCCAGATATACTTAACAAGTCGTCATTAAGGGAAGTATCACCCTCTATAGTAAAAGAGCCACTATCACTATTACGAGAAGGCGATCCCTCAGGAACAACAATTTTAGGACGACCAGCCGCTTTTTGCAGTCCCTGGCTTTTATTATGAGGTGTTTCGCTTATTGACATTGGCCAGATACCTCACCAAACCTTTAAATTGTTTTAATACTGCTTTAGGATATCAATACTGCCAATTACTGTAAGCTCTGCCTAAAACAAAGTTGTGCCTAAAACAAGCCGTGTCGTAGTTTGTTTTGTTTACTTTCTAGACTGTTGTGTGGTGTCTTCTTTATAAAGGAAAAACCCTTTAAAGATCGAAGAAAACATTGATTGTACTCTATCTGAAAATCATTACCCACGAACATATCTTAGATCAGCTGCGTTTAATTGCTAATATATAGAACACACATACGACTATGGAAGCTCAAGAAGTTCTTGTACATAAGTACCAAATATTGTAAAGGTATAAAGAAGTTTTGAAATCTGGAGCGAATTTAATTGTGTACGTAAAATAACTGCTTCGCTGTCTACATTTGTCCTTGACAATGCCAGTCGATTACAGCTTACTTGGATCCTAAAGACGGCACTGATCCACACTACCTGGATTTTTATTTTCTCTTCATGTTGACTTCAAAATTCTTTCTTCTAACTGCTGTCATTTCCATTTTCTTGTGGCTTGACGTCACTCTTTTTCCAAGAGTGCAAGTACTTGCTTGCCATACCTCTTGCATTCTGCACCACTTTGTGTAAGCTTTCATTACTCGAATCCGTCAAAGACGCTTCTTTTCTAGTGGTTTGCACGCTATCAACTTTCTTGTCCTTTAGCTTACTAGCATTATTTATATGGCAGTTTTCAAATCCTTTTGCCAAAGTGTCCATTTCTGAGTGATCTTGATGGTCCATCATATTTCCCCCGGAAACAACAGACTTGATAGATTCATTTCTAGGAGAGAAATAACCCTCTATGGCAACATCACTCGCCCCCACTTCGGCTGGTGAAGGAGTATTATTTACAATTCTAAAGCTTTGTGAACTATCGGACGCTTTTGGCTGCTTTGGAAGGGCTTTTTTCTTCTGAGATGATATGTTTGCTGGTGTCACACTGCCTTTCAATATGCTTCGATTAACCAGCTGACTGTTAGCGGGTAATGGTCTTTGTTCCTCCTCGCTGCTACTCTCTTCTTCACTATCTGAATTGAATATGAAGTTCCCTGAAGAGGAATTGCGCTTCAACGGATACGGCCTGACAGCCAGTTGTGCATCTTTGTCTACATCAGTTTTACCCCCTGTAAAATTAGTAGGATTTTTTTGTTGAGGAGTTGCCGAAGAGAGTGATGGTTGTGCTAGATCGTACAAAGAATTGGTAGATCCTGATTTCCCAAGTGACAATGTTCTCCTCAGTGAAAGTCCTTCATCGTGGTTATCGTCTACTTCTTGGTCATCGTCATCTTCTTCCTCTTCGTCGTCGCTACTATTGTATTGTGAGTCTTCAATAAATTGCTGTTCGCTATCTGATGAAGAGCTGTAATTGTCGTCGTCATATAATAACATATGCGATCCATGTTGACGTGTTGTATTATTTGCTGAAGCTTTGTGTAGTTGTGGAACATGTTTTTCCTTGGATTCTACCGCATTGTTAAATTCATAGTTTGATGCATTATCATCTGCAATGGCTGTTTGTAAGTCCATTCCTTCAGGAACATCTACAATGTCACATGAATCTACTGGTAAAAAACTGGAAGTATCACCAGTGTAGACCGAGTTATAATCGTATATGTAATCATAGCCTCTGGAGGTATTGACGTTATGTGACACAGCATTACCATACCCATTAAATTCGCCATTATCAGATTCTTCGTCTGATCCATAATTCAAAGTGGTATCAGGAAGCAACTTTATTATGGGACGTACATGAGCTCTGGAAGTAGTAGATGAAGCCACAGAGGAATTATCTGTTATTGGTGAATGAACTCCAGAGTCAGACCTCCTGGAAAATCTTGCATTTATGTAAAGGCCGCCGTGTTCTTCATCATCAGAATGTGATGAAGATGATGATTGTGAGGATGTATCATCGTCGCTAGTATTTTTGTTCAAATGTTCAGTTGCGGAGTTGATAGGAATAGATTTATGCTGAATGGCTAGCAATGGAGTCCTATTGTTGTTTATTGTTGTAACGTTCGCATTGTTATTAACATCAACATATTGTTTATTTTCATCATCGCTTTCATCATCCTCCGATTGTGAAGCTGGATATCGTAGTGCCATACATTGTTCCACCCTGTCATTAAAATGTATATGTCTATTTTTAGTAGGTTTGTTAGATTTTTCACTTGGGTTTGAGGTTAATATTGATGATAATCCCATGGAATTGTTTTCATTATCTCTATTGGAGGAAGATGTTGAGGAGGGGAACCTATTATTATCAGGAGAATTTAGGTTTTGATCCAAGTTAGCCTTACGATCATTGGTACTATTTTCTAGTATGCTTTTGTTTGATTGTGCCGTTGACCTATTGTTTTGAACATGAAGCGCTGACTTTAAATGCAGGTCTTCTTCTCCCTTGTCACCGCCACCATTTGAATTTTCTCCTACAGGATTCGGTATAGTAGAATTATCTTTTTTGTCAGAGTGTTGACTCTTCAAACTAACGCTACTGTTCGATTCTTTGGGATAATGGTAGTACTGGGCGTTAACTTGAGCGGCCAGAGCATCGAAATCGTCATGGACGTTTTTGTTGCCATTGGGATCCATTATTACCGAAGCATGTTTCATTTCTGTCATGTGTTTTCTTGCCTCATTCAGTTTCCATAAAGCGTTGTCCTCTATAATTTCTGTGACGGTTCTCTTCTTCAAAATTGGTTTCGGAGCAGCTGCGATCGACTTTGAATTTTTAGTGGGCATTGAAATTCTCTTGGAATTTTCATCATCCGAACCATATCCTCTTTCTAGATCATGTTCTTCTTCACTTTGGGCATTACCTTCAGAATCTCTTACAATAGGGCCATATAGCCAAGTCACATCAGAATCTTTTGACCAATTAACCACTTCAGGTGACACTGTTTTCAAGTTGTTTCTTGCTTTTGCCCATGTTCTCCATGAGGCATTTTCTAACCTAGCAGCATTTACTAGATCAACATCTCTTTTCTTTTTCTTTAGGATGATATATTTCCAAGAATTAGAAATTTCTGATTCTTTCCATTCATGTGACAGATAGTCAACATGTCTTTCTGGCTCTACCACTACGTCATTATCATCTTGTGGAATTAAGTAGCTATCATTATCCGCCGGCGGTGGAGAAACGGAGGTTGAGTGTTCCTGATAGTCGTCATCATAATCATCATCTGAAGAATTGCTTGAAGAATTATTAGATGAGTTGTCATAATATTCATTGTCGTTATCATATAGGTCGTCTGACCTTCCTAGCAATTTCTTGGTAGGGTCAATATATTCATCAAGAAGGCCCATTGATCTTGTTCTTTTAAGGTTGAAAGTTGATTTATGGAAATCATCATCATTTTTCGCTTGAACAGCCATCGATACTGAAGGCCCCATATCTTCGTCGTTGTCGTTATCGTTACCACTAATTTTGACATCACTTTTGCTATTACTTTCATGGCTCGCATTTCTATTTACATGCTCGTTTTCAATATCTTTCTTACCGGCGAAGTAATTTGCTAGATTTGTTGACATTTTTGGATTTTTCTTATCTCGTCTTCGTCAATATGCTTGCTTTAGGATTTATAATCTTCAAGGATATTATCTTTTCCCCCTTGCTTTGACTTTTCAACGTTCGTACAGAACACCAGGTGTGTGGTTATACGTATAACAGCCAAAAGCTAGCCCTCGTAAAACTAGTATACCAATTAGTTCTCTTTCAGGAGGTGGTGTTAAAAAAATAAGAGAGATAAAGATGAGCAAATATTATATCTTGATAGAGCTGATGAACGATAAAAAGAATACTAACTCTAGTTGTGATATTTTCTCTTTCTATTTAAATTTCAGCGATAACCCTTTCTCAAGCTTTCGTTTGAAATCGCGTCTCCTATATGGTATATTCTCCTGTTTTCTCCTTTTTTATTCCTTAAAAGACCTGATAGGGGTATTCAAACAAAAGTATTTATATTTGTCTATTCTTCTTTTATGGCTTCTTGTTCTCCTGTTCTGTCTTGCAAAAGGCTTGTCACACAATCTCAGGGCTGATTCCTTCCTTCAATATCCACTGTGAGTTTAAATGCAAACAAAAATAGAGTGAATAAAAAAAGCTTTCGGCCCGGAATTGGTTAACCCGACTTACCAATATTATGTCAGAAAAGAGGCTACAGCTGAAACTAAGGTGAGGTGGTAAGAAATGCTCTCTATTGAAAAGTATGCATGAAGTGGAGGATAAGAGGTGAAGCGGCTTGGTAAAATATACCTGCCAAGTCTGAGATGAAAGCATTTGTATATAGCTATTAGTTGTATATTCGTGTGTAGCGATCTACGTTTCCGGGTAATACAAACCTACATTGGTTCAATTATAAGAGCCGCGAAGACTATTATCATATTCTATACGGCATTTATTACTTATGAACATTCAAAGATGGATCCGCCGTCGCTAACGGTGTTGTTGTTAGTTCCAAAGAACAATTTGAGGCCAACTGAATTCATTATATTTGTTTGCACAATCATGGAACTAAACTGACAATGCGAAGCCTGATTTTTTTTTACCTGATTAACCATTGGGTATTCGAGCTTGTTCCAAAGTTTTTTTTCCTCCGTATTGTATATTTCTACTTCACCATTGTCAGTAATACACAGTAAAAACTTGTCAAACCAAAGCAACCTTCGAGATACTCTTTTTTTGTATTTGATACGGCTCAGGTCTTGTGTTCCCAACTGGGAATAACTAGCTAGACCTTCTGGTTGCAGAATTTCCGTAAATGGCCTCCAAACATTCAGTTTTCCATCCATGCCGACTGAACATAGCTCTGAACCCTCACTATTCCAAACAATGTCACTGCAACATCTCAGATGGGCTTTTGATTGGTTAGAGCTGAAATAGACATCGCTTTGATCGTCATTATCATCGTTATTTATAGTCTTGAACCTATTTTTATTTCTTTTCAATTCTGAATACAGTCTGTTCCTCATTCTTAGATCCCATAATTTTACCCCACCCTCCATGTCACCACAAGCAATAATCTGTTCCCTGACGGGGTTAAATTTGCAGCATAAAATTTCTGATTGCATTCGTGTTTGATTTCCCATTCCAAGCGCAGTTACCCCTGAATTCATGGTTCTCAGGTCAATTAATCTTGGATAGTAGTCTTCACTTGCCACTACAAGCAAAGAACTGTCGTCGACAACGTTATTATCAATTTGATTTATTTTATACCCCAGGTTTATATCTTGAACCGCTTCAAACCTGTTTGTGTCCCATATTTTTACAGTTTTATCATTTGAGCCAGTAAAAAACATCCCATTATCAGCCTTATACCACTTCAAAGTTGTTATACCATATTTATGGTGAGATATGGAAGCTTCTGAATCTGTTTCAGATAGTGTCTCACTAAACCCGATAGGAGAATCCGTTTTATTTGATATGTGTGATCTTTGAACTGGAACTGCAGCACTAGACTGTCTATACATTCGATATTTGTTTCTCTGTGTTTGAAAACTGTGCACCAGTCTCATAGTGTTGTTGTCGTTTATTCGTGTTCTTTTATTTTTATAACCCATTATTTGAGCAGGCTCATCATCTGATTGGTGAGGCTGTCGCTTGATATAGTTTAGCCTTTTATTGATCAATTCCTGTTCACCTTCATCATTGCGGTGCAATGATTCATCTAAACCCCAAATGGAAAGTGACCCATCATCTCCACCTCCTAATAACACTTGACCAGTATCATCAATATCAAGACAGTTAACACCTATACTTAACGGTGTTTTTTCTTTTGTACTATAGTTTGATTGTTTACTAAATCTGTAGTTTTTCATATTTGATAGGGGATCTTCAAGGATCCTCTCAAATTCGCTTTGAATAGTTCTTCTATAAAATTCATTTAATGAGATATTGCCTACTCTGAACTCTAAAAATGGATCCATTGACCTGTACTTACGTCCCAGAACGAGAAAGAGATAAAATTTTATGTTGTCTGTGGTCTAATGGGAGATGAGATAGCGATGCTTTTAGCTGCACATCCGAGTTCGGAGTTTTTTTTTTTTCCTACGCTTAAGAAACTATTCAAAGTAAACTTGCAGGTCCCTCCCTAATATAAAGACATGTTCCTGTAAGCACCGAGCTAATAAGTTAAAGATAGGTGAAGAAGATGTCTGATATTTTGGATGAGATTGTCATAGAAGATGTTGTGGCAAATTGCCCCCAGGAGTTTCTGCAATATCATAAATGCATAAGAGATAATGAGGAAAATCCTGGGAAGTGTAAAGATGGAAGAATGATATTATCTACATGCATTAGAGAAAAAGTGCCCAGTGTGAAAAGTATCATGAGCGAATGTAGTGAGCCAATGAAGAAATATGACCAATGCATTCGTGATAATATGGGTACAAGAACTATTAACGAAAACTGTCTAGGATTCTTACAGGACTTAAGGAAATGTGCGGAATTGCAGGTTAAAAATAAAAATATTAAGCCTTCAATTAATGGAGTAAACTTGGAATTAATCAAGGACTGAATTAATAGGCTTCCTTTGTTTATTTCCGCCATTTTTATCGTTGCATAAAGACATTATATATTCCTGTGAATATTTTTTAACTAAAATGTCCGAAGAAATTACTGTATTTAAAGTATATATATTTTCTAAAGATACTTAGGTATACCTGACGGGCAGTCCTTTTTTTCATCACAGAATAATTTTCGGTAAAGGATCATTCATTTCCATAGGTAGGAGAAGTAATACTTCAAATTATTTCAAAACTTTGCAACGGTTTCGTAGAAAGTCTTGCCTTGAATTTCGTGTACTTGTAATTCCAAGGCGGAAGGAGATCTTGAACCGTCACTGCCTGCAATGGTACCCGCACCCCATGGTGAACCACCGTGAACTTCATCCATATTGGTCAATTCAGCGAAAACATTCTTGTAACCCAATGGGACAAAAATGATACCGTGATGAGCCAAAGTAGACAAAGAGTTCATAATTGTGGCTTCATTACCACCACCAGTTCCGGTGGAGACGAAACAACCAGCGACCTTACCATGCAAAGCACCCTTAGCCCACAACCCACCGGTACGGTCCCAGAAAGCCTTCCATTGAGCAGGGAAGTTACCAAATCTAGTTGGAATACCAAACAAAAAGGCATCATATTCTGTCAACGTATCTTGAGTGGCAATTGGGTAATCTGGCTTTGGAGCACCGCCAAGCGCCTTAACAACTTCTGGAGACAACGTTTCCTCGACTTGATAAATGTCTGCAGAGCCTCCAGCGGCTTCAATTCCCTTCTTTTCTGCCTCTGCGGTGGCAGCAACGTGACCATATAGTGTGTAAATGATGATAGCTACTCTTGGCATTGTATATAATTGGATTCTTTTAACTAGAGAGTGGTGATGATTTATTGAATATATTATTCGACGATATTTAATTATATGAGAAAAACAGTAAAAAGAATAAGGCCAAATGCATTGATCGTTTTGCCGCTCGTTGACGTTTATATATATTTTATTGTTGTCCAGAGAGTAACTGTACTCAATTGTGGGAAAGGGGTTGCTAACGAAGCCAAGGCTTGCCAATACACTGCGCAGGTGCAGCCCCGCAGAATTATTAATTTTTTACTAAGACAGTCAAGAGACGGGTAAGCGATCGCAATGAGCGGCAATAGGAAAAATTAATAATGAATCAGTCAGCGTCGCAAAAGCCACAAGTAAAACGATTTAAGTCCATAATGTTATCCAGGGAAACAAGCCAGGCGCACGCACCTTAATAAGTTGGACACTCATCAAAACGCATGAGTCCCTCTGTTTCCAAGGCCAAAGAGGTGGCAGCCAATAACTATTAAGTTACGCTAGATGTTTCGAACCACCCAGGTCACACTGTCATTATTAGTAGTACATATATATATATATATATAATTATCATTTAAAAGGAGATATATTACTGATAATCAAAATAGTAAAAACTACATCCGGAGTATGACAGTCCAACGATTATGTAGTATACTCCTTTTCACGTTTTTGCAAGAAATATTCCTTCTTCTTGCCATGATAAAAAGTTGTATTTAGATATTATCTCGATTTAAGTGGCTCTTCTTTTATTTCTTGCTACTGGTGGTTTTTTTTGTTGTCTTTCGTCCCAAGACAGAAAAAGAAAAAGAAGAATATAGGCAAAAATATAAAAAAACAAAACAAAAGAGGAAAGGGAAATCAAAAGAATAGCAAATGCTTTAATCACACACTTTGCGCTTCCTACAAAATTACGGCAATGATTTTGGATGTAACACGTAAAGATAAATAGCATAGTTCGCTTTCTTTTAAAAGAATAACTCTTGTTTCATGAAAGGATTTTGGTATGGCCCCGCAAAATCATTCAATTTTTTGTCATAATATCTTCTCTTTCACGATATAGATTCACGCAAGGGCGCTCACAGCAATGCTATCTCAATTGTAGAAATCTGCGAAGCGAGCAAAAGGCGCTTAATTTTGAATGCTCCAGTCAAGGCGAAAGAGTTTTTATTGAAGATGCAAGATCTTATGCAGATGTAAGGTTAGCGGTAATGTGTACTACATGCATAATTAATAAAGAAATCTAAATTACTTCGATGTGCTCATGCTCATACACCTAATTTTGTTTTCATATTTCAATGCCTTTACAAAAAATTGAGAACACAGAGAAGGCCTCCGATTTAGAATAGTACAAAATATCTATTTTTTTGCATTTAGGCTCCGTATAGAGTAAGCGAAGAAAACCGCCTGATTCAAGTGATTCTGCTTTTTTGGTTTACTTTCCACGCAGATTGGCTGCTCTGTTTGTTTATTTGTTTTGGGAACGCGGTATTACCTCTCATTTCTCTGAGCGACTTTTCAACTTGGCGCGCCGACATTTGCGCTTTTTTTTACAAGTTGTCAAACTCTCGGATTATTTAAAAAAAAGGGTTTTTTGCTCTTCTTGTTCCCATCTACGGGTTTCACGGAAAAACTACCCCGAAAAAGAAGCACAGCTTTATAAAAAGACCGTATTAATTTGCTTTATTGGGTAATAACGGGGCATTCGGGACATACAATCATACGCTAGATGCTGCGTGTAATAATTAACATTGTAAATCCCTATCTTTTTTTTTTATATAAGTAGAGTACTTTAAAAAGAGTGGACGACTGAGTTCATATACAAGCAGACGCCCTTTCATTTAATCTCAATCTTGTTTCAGGCCGGCTTTTGTCCATAACTGCTACGCTGCGTAAAAAAAAAATAAGAGAAATTGAAAAATATGGGCGTCGTCTAAGGATGGTAACTAGCTTCATTATACTATGGGTCTTCCTTCTTTTCCAACGCTTCCACTTTGACCTCAATCTCTTCTCGATGGCCTAAGGTAGCAAGGTTGTGTTAAAAAAAACAAATACATCAGAGCAAGACACTTTTGGGTTTATTAGGTATTATAGGTATAGGTCAATTAATTTCTTATCTTTTGTTGAGAGGATAAGGGTAATATTAGCGACCCTTAAGTAATTTTTGTTCTGTTTTACTTCAGTTTAATAAAAGCGACTGCCGCCGACCTTACTCCCTTTTTTTTATTATGCTCCTCGAGACAAGGTCGCTTAAAAAAAAAAAAAAGCTTAGTCAGACATGCAATCAGCGCAATTTATGGAAGCTGGAAAGGAGGGCCGCATTTTATGCACTATCTCTTGAATTCAAAAAGTAATTCAGGCCAAATTAACTAAGGATGCAAATGAAGCGAGTACTGAACGAATAGTCATGTTCTGAATTTCAAGCATTCAAATTTTGCTTTTCAGCGCTGTTCATCTTAGCGCTTACCATAAAGAGGAATACGTAATTCAACAATGGAGTTGAAAAATTTTTAAAATCGTGCCGGTGTTAGTGAGAAGAGGATGGAGGGAATTAATACTTCGATGGAAGATGCAACTTGCAAATGTAGTCCGGTTACCAAGAGACCCAAACCTCTTCCACTTTACTATTTCTCCTTTGAGAAATATATCAGTTTGCGGTAATAGGTAATATGAAAAAGGCAATAAAAAAAAGAGATACTTGTCACCATCTCGTCTCCCTTTACCTTTTTTACTTAATCTTCTTCGTCGTCATCTGTTCCATCCCTTTCCTAGCTTAGTCTTCTCCGGCTAGTTCTTAGTGCGGTAAGCAAAAAAAATAGCGTTTTTTTTCCCTCACCAGGACTTTTTTTGTTAACCGAAAATCGGCATCTCTAGTTTTCCTGGACAAAAAAGACAAAATGGAAATAAACACTCATACGAATCAGTAAAGATGTAAATAATCGCAGTAACGACTGCACAAGGATGTCAGAAAAAGCAGTTTAATTCCAGAAGTGGTTTTCCAATTTATCACACATGTACATGAAGGGAAATGTTTAAATACGGTCTTCGTAAAACAAAGGATCTCTTCACCTGGTTTCTTCATTTATAAGTAGTGTCTTTTTCGGTAACTTAAGATATATCCTTATTTCTTTCCCACTTCTCGTTATTTCTTCTTTTTCCCTTTTCAAGTTCTTCTTTTTATTTATTATTAAGCTTATTTTAATTCTTAGATCGTTGTCACTATCTTTTGTCCTTATTGTTAAGAAACATTGCGAAGAAAAAGAATAATAAAAGAAACTCAGAAAAAAAAGAAGTTTCCTCGAACAAAAATATTATTATTTCAATAACTTTTTCTTTCTCTACATCCAATTTTTTGACCCTATTTTAACATTAATTTTTTGCTTTAATTTTAACTAATACCTAATTTCACTTAATATCTAATCATCTTCCTTTAACCCACAGAACAAAGAAGAAAAATAACAATGTCTACCTTTGAAACTTTAATTAAAAGAGGTGGTAACGAAGCCATCAAAATTAACCCTCCAACCGGTGCGGATTTCCACATCACTAGTCGTGGTTCCGATTGGTTCTGGACATGTTTCTGTTGTTACCTATTATTTGGTTTAATTTTAACATTCTTAATGTTCAGAAAACCAGTCAATGACAGATTCTTTTACCTTACCGGTATTGCTCCAAACTTTTTCATGTGTATCGCTTATTTCACCATGGCTTCTAACTTAGGTTGGATTCCAGTCAAGGCTAAGTACAACCATGTCCAAACTTCTACTCAAAAAGAACATCCAGGTTACAGACAAATCTTCTACTCTAGATTCGTTGGTTGGTTCTTAGCTTTGCCATGGCCAATTATTCAAATCTGTATGCTAGCTGGTACCCCATTCTGGCAAATGGCTTTCAATGTTTGTATTACTGAATTCTTCACTGTTTGTTGGTTGATCGCTGCCTGTGTTCACTCCACTTACAAATGGGGTTACTACACCATCGGTCTAGGTGCTGCTATTGTCGTTAGTATCAGTGTTATGACCACCAGTTACAACTTGGTGAAACAAAGAGATAACGATATCAGGTTGACATTCCTTGTTTTCTTCAGCATTATTATGTTCTTGTGGATTATTGCTTACCCAACTTGTTTCGGTATTACCGATGGTGGTAACGTTTTGCAGCCAGACTCTGCCGGTATTTTCTATGGTATCATTGATCTTATTTTGATGTGTTTCATTCCAACTTTATTGGTTCCAATTGCTAACCACTTCGGTGCTGACAAATTGGGCTACCATTTCGGACCTAGTGATGCCGAAGCAGTGATGGCTCCAAAAGCTCCAGTTGCTAGTCCAAGACCTGCTGCTACACCAAACTTGAGTAAGGACAAGAAAAAGAAGTCTAAGAAGAGCAAGAAATCTAAGAAGTCTAAGAAGTCTGAAGAATAAGCCAATCGTCATGTCAATTATGTGCTACTTTCTTCTTTCTTTCAATCATCTTTGAAGAATTTTCTACTTCAAGCCATTCCTATAAATGGATAAAACTGTCTTTATTGATTATTTGACAAGATTATTTTACTCCATCTTCAACTTTTATCATATTTTATTTTATTTTCCTGACGTTTCAATATTTTCGTTCGTTAAATTATCACCATTTCTTGTCGAATTTTTATTTTCTATCATAAAGTGCAATTCTAGACTCATTTTTTAATTTAATGGATCCATTTAATCCATTTCGTCAAGCAATTATGTTTTCATAACAATATTTTGCTCAGTGCATTTTGATCAAGAAACGTATAGTTGATGATTAGAAACGAGCTTTTTTATACCCATCGTCATCTATATATATATTTGTATCACTTTAATAGTTATTTTAATATTTGATAACAACCTTTCTAATAGTATTGTTATGGAAGGTTTAGTGCTGGAGGAAAAAAAGAAAGATAAAGGCACGGTGCCTGCTTTGCGCGGCATTCTCGAGAAAAATAGTTCTCGGACTTTTGACGTGCCAGTGCAATTATCCGTACACAATTTTATATCAATCTACAGGCAAAATTATTACGTAAACAGACAAACTACCATGTTAAAACGTCTTGTTCTTCTAACCTGTAATTTTGATTTTTACCATACCAGACCTTTTCCAGTCTGTTAAGATTATGCTCTGTGAGCCTTTGAAATTTTCCACCATTGATTTTATAATATCTTTTAACAATCGCTCTTGTTTCCTCGTCCATTGCATTCAAACCTGCAATCAATACAGCAAAATTACTATAACAAGTCCTTGAATTTTGTGGCGGCGAGTCACTGTCTAAGAATTTGAAGAAAGACATGATTTTCTTGACCACTTGTTGAATGGTACTTGACTCTTTTGGCATACCTAAAAGTTTTAATAATACAATTAATAAGAAAGATAAAACTTGTGTCTGATGAGAAATATCATACCAGCTGATGGCAACTTCTTCACCGTTCTTTAATGTCACCATATCGATGGCATTATCATGAATATTACTAATTCTAGGGTGTGACTGATTGTCTGAGGGTATAATTCCAGATTTGTCAATAAATTCGTAATCTAATTGCTTGTCAATTTCCACTAGAATTTTCTGCGTATTGAAATATGATATCTGGTCTTTGGACTTTTCGGACGAAGTTTGGGATGATAAAAGCAGATAGTCTAATTTCTTAGTGAACAAACCTTCTTCTTTAGAAAAGTAATTTTTTTCAGTTGACCTAATTGTATTGAGTGATTTGAAAACTTCTTTAATAACAAGATCGAAATCTTCTTTATGTCCTCTTAAAAGATTAAACTCATTTAGTGGAGTCATAATATTTAAAAATTTTAACGAGTCAACATATTGGTAATCATATGGATCAAAAATTGCATCAAGGTCATTATTATCAATTAAAGATCCGCCAAATACCGTACTTATACTGGCGAATGTTTCCATAACTTTAAACCAACATTTTGCAACGTTAAGTACTTTGGAGGAATTCCCGGCATTGATTTTTTTAAAAAGGTCAGTTACACCTTTTAAGTGAGACCTCCATTGAGAATTCATTGAATAAATACAATCCCATGCAAGCATGATGACCGTCAGGATGATAGGCTCTATCCTATTTAAAACGTTTGACTCATTCTTGAATTGTTCACCCAACAGGCTCAGGCAATGTGACAAATAAGCACAATAGTTTCGTTCATCTTCCAAGTTATTAGACTTTCTATATGCTATAGATGCTCCCGTAGCTAATATGGAAGATAAAAGATAGGCCTCGTTTTTCGCAAATGAAAGTAAGATATCTCTTAACGGGTTCCCTTGATTTTGGAAAAAGGGCGCAATAGAATCTAAGCAATCGTAGTAAAATATCTTTAGATACTTATCGTGGATTCCACCTAGTTTGAACGAGCTTAGTTTTGTGTTGAAAGTTATTACATTATTCACCAGAAAGGATATTGGTACGCTACTGTTTACATTCGAAGCGGGCAAAAGTTCAGGTATGTCCAAATCGGGCAAATCTAATCCTTTCAGTTCTTCATTCAATAAGTAAGAGTCATGAAGTTTCATATTAACCATATCATTCAAGTTCTGCATTAGTAAATTAACGTCATATCCATTCATTGTGGTGGTAAGGTCCAAATTTGGAATCTCTAGGGATTCTATTTCATCCAAAGGTACATTCTTGCCGTTATCTGTAATCGGTTTAGGGTCCGTGGTGTCTTCACTTAAATTTTGTCGTACTTTTTTCTTCTTCTCAGCCTTGCATGACGAATGCTGACGCTTGCGAGCATTATTATGATCATTATCGAGGCTAGTACTGTGCTTCCTAAATTCTTTTACTCTTTGAGCATTTGAGGTTCTTCTTTTCTTATTTTTTGGGTTTAAAACGTAAACGCACTGACGATTCAATCTTGCGCACTGCCAACAAGTCGGTTTAGTTTCATCACATTTCATTCTTCGTCTCTTACACTCGGAGCACCCATTTCTGGAGTACTTCCGTTTTACTGTATTTCCCTTCTTATCCGTAACAGTTGAAGTTACAGCAGGATTAGGGGTCAACGATGAGTGTCCATTATCATCTGCCTGTGAAATAGTGGGGTGATCTGCATTTTGATCTTGCTCTGAAGTAGTGGGATGACCTGCATTTTCATTACTGCCGTCATTACTACTTGTGGTCGATTCTACATTTTCGCCTCCTATATTCGAATTTGACGGCGAGGTCATCTGTTTATGATTAAAAATGCCACCTAAAGATCCCGCTCTAGCATTTAAAAACGATAAGGAGGGTAGATTGTTTTTTGGTTCAAAGCAACTAGTTGAAGTCCCACTATTTGTGAACGATGAACCACTGTCTAGTGAAGCTGGAGAAAGATAACTACCCGGTGGGGACAAAACCTTAGCCAGTTCTCTATCCTCTGGAGAATTTTCATCCAAATTGACAGATTCGAACATTATTGCCAGAAAACAGATCTTATACCAAAATGATGAGAGAAGGAAGAAACAGGGAGATAAGGACTAAAAAGGAAAATTTATCTAGCAACGTTCACAGCAATTCCTGTAGCTACGTGATGACCTCTGCTGGGCTTTTCTTATTCGCCTAGACTGAAGTGATGCAGAACAATAAGCATTCTAATCGGCCTATGGTTATGATTTTGAAATTCCTGAGGAAATTTTTCCACTGTCATTTCTTCCAATTGAGTCACGTCGCGTACTCGTAGGCAATGATGTGCAACTTAAAGCGCGGAATTCACGGCTAAGAAGGTGTCGTTTTATTCATACCGTGCTGTAACGCTGTTTGGTCATCGTTTCCTTGTGTTATCCAATAAGTGAGGCCCTGTCTCTGTGATCTATACCAGCAGTCGCCTAATTTCGTAATACGTTATTGTAGACAACAATTTCTTGAAAAAGAGAGAATGTGTCTGGCTTGCAGGAAAAGAAGATGGTGACATATGCTTAGACGAGATTGTACATTCTGCATAATATAGCGAGTCAGAGCACATGTTTAGACAATATCTGATTTAAATTTCAAAATTAGGGATGTATATTCTAAATGTTTATGCGCTTAATACTATCGATGATTTCTGAATGGTTGCCTGTTTCAATGAATCCTTTAGAATAAAGAACATTTTTGAGCATTGTGTAATTTATTTAGCAAGGAGTAAAAGCCAAGCGTATATTATGGTGATTTTTTTTATCATGCTTTTGAGTAACGGGTAATGACATACATTAGTGACATATGCTAGAAATTATCCTCAGATTTTAGAAGGCTACTTCAAAATGTTGATAATAACCATAAATAATATTATAATTTTTTTCTTCTTTTCCTTTTCAGGAGTAGGTAAATATTGAGGTAATTCTTGAGTTTCAATGTTGGTAAAAGACTATAGCATTGGGTATACAGAGTTTACTAGAACACCTCCTCAGGGATATAGGAATCTGCACAAGGGAATTGACATTTCAAACATTTCAAGTAATATTGTTATTTTTCTTTTCATTTTATGTGTTGTCAGTCATTAACCTATCATATTATCAATCACTGCATTCAGATTCCATTAGATTTGATGGCAGTTTCTCAATCTTTATGTGCTCTTCTTACACCATTGAGAAATGGGTGAATGTTGAGATAATTGTTGGGATTCCATTTTTGATAAAGGC